>SXGU01030498.1_pt1 | contig 74535 bp, 39 predicted proteins | sample 3174531 | NCBI WGS metagenome assembly SXGU01 (sample SAMN11356863, study PRJNA531348) | freshwater metagenome | isolation source: freshwater sample F1-140 | place: China: Fuxian Lake, Yuxi | collected 2017-12-25 | reverse complement strand
GGCCCGCTCCGCCAGCTCCTTCAACAATTTGGCTCGGGCCGCGCTCGGCACCAGTCTGGCCAATTCTTCGCGAAGCTGTACGAATGCCAGGTCTTCAGCAACTCGTCGCTGGCACGCCGCCATCTCGTCGAGCAACCCAAGTACCTCAGTGAGGCGGCCACGCTGCTCCCTGTCGTCCAGGTTTCCCTTCGGTGCACGATCCAGCCAAGCCGCGCCAACCGCCGCCAGCGTCCGCAATCCCGCGGCCAGATCCTCGCGCGACGGTGCCGCCCCGTCCGGCCAATCCTGCCACCGCGCTTTGTCCAGCCCTGCCTGACCTTCGCCCGGCGAGTCCCTTTTCGCCTTTGGTCTTCCCATCGCCGCCCTCTCCAAGCCAGTAGCATCGTGGCCACGGGCGTGGCCAAAGGGTACGTGCGAATGCTAGGATTGGGCAAGGTCCGCAAGGTGTGGACCGCTATAACCCCGTGTTCTGCAAGGACACGCACAATAGGCAAGGTAAGCGCACCGAACTTCTAAGCCGAGGGTCCCAAGTTCGAATCTTGGTGGGCGCGCAAGCAATTCCGGTCAGTCTCGGCGTCGCGCTGGCCGGCGTGACGCGGCGATCAAGTTTGATTACAGTTCCACTGTTGTTTCAAGCACCTGAACAATGGGGGGGTGCGTACAACCTATTGACAGTACTTCCCTGAGCAGGTGTCCAAGTCGGCGTTGACCGTTACATCCTCGGCCGAGCCTTTGGTCTTACAGCCCGCAATGCACCCGAGCAACTGCCCCGGGTCGCCGGCATTGCAGGCCTGCAGACAATTGCGCACCGCCAGGCAGCCTGCGCTGGCCTTGCACTGTAAGTAATTGATCTTGCACATGGCGCTCTCGCAGGCCTCGACGCACGACACGTACTGCGGCCCGCCGCCCGTGCACTTCTTGCCGATCCACGAGTCCTGTACGCAAAACGCCTGCATGCACTGGTCGTAGAAGGCCTGGGCCTGCACTGCCCCGGCGTTCGCAGTCTTTAGGCACTCGACCTGGCACTTGTAGTCGGTGCCGCAGCCACCAATGCACGAGCCGATCTCGGCGCATCCCGCCTTTGCTTTGCAGGCTGTGTCGACGGTTCCGCACTTGGCGGCCTTGCAGGTGGCGAGGCACGCGCCGTCGGTCGGAGCGCACGCGCCTCCCTCTTCCGGGCAGTCTTTGGCACACGCCTTGGCGTCTTCGCCGGGCGAGCACCAGCCGTCGCCGCAGTCGTCGGGCAGGCACAGTCCGACCGCGCATTTCTTGCCCCCGCCGCAATCGGCGCCATACAGCGCCGGTGTTTGCGCGCAACCTTTCTTGGCATCGCAGGTGTCGGTGGTGCAGGCGTTGCCGTCGTCGCATTTGCTGCTCGAGCCAGCCTTGCACTTGCCGGCCTCGCAGGCGTCATTCTCAGTGCACACATCTCCGTCAAAGCAAGCGGCCGCAATGAACTTGGCCTGGCAGCCCAGCAGCTTGTCGCAGCCGTTTTCGGTGCACAGGTTGCCGTCCTCGCAGTTGGTCGGCGTCGCACTGCACTTGCCGGACGCGCAGGTGCCTGCGGTGGCGCAGGCATCCGTGCCGCCGCACGGCTTGCTGTTGTTGGCGTGCTTGCAGCCGGTCTTTTCGTCGCAGCTGTCGTCAGTGCACGGGTTCTTGTCATCGCACTTGAGCGGCGTGCCCGTGCAAGTACCTGCGGCGTCGCAGATGTCGATGACCGTGCACGGCTTGCCGTCGTCGCAGGGCAAGCCGACGAGTGCCGCTTCGGTGCAGCCCTGGTTGTTCTTGGACACGCACTTGGCCAGCTTGCATTGGCTCGCGCCACTGGTGCACACCTTGGGCTTGCCGACGCACTTGCCCTCGAAACACGACTCGTTCTCGATGCAGATGTCACCGTCGTCACATGGCAACGTGTCCGCCACGGCCTGGAACACGCAGCCCAATTTCGGATCGCAGCTGTCACCGGTGCAGACGTTCTTGTCGTCGCAAGTCAGCTTATTTTGCGACTTGCACTCGCCACCCACGCAGGTGGCGCCGACCGTGCAGGCGCTGCCGTCGGTGCAGATCTTCTTGTCCAGCTTCTGGTTGCTACAGCCACCCGCAGGCTGACAGGCGTCCTCCGTGCACGCGTTGCCATCGTCGCAGCTTTTGAGGCTGTAGCTGCACGCGCCCGCTTTGCACATCGCGTCTACTTTGCACAGGTCGTTTGCCGCGTCCAGGCAAGTCGCGCTGTCGGGCAGGTTGACGACCTCGCACAAGCCGTCCGCTACCTTGCACTGGGCCTTCTGACAACTGGTCAACACGAGGCCACTGCAGTCGGCGTCGTTGGCACAGCCCTTGTTCGGCACGGTGATGTCAACCGGTGGCTTGATGTCCGGCTTGGCGTCCGGTGCGTCTGCCGTTGCCACATCGGTTGCCCCTGTATCGGCGCCATCGGCAGACCGCCCAGCAGTGTCGCCGGTTTCGCCAGCGGGCGCGCCGTTGACGGCGGCGTCGTCTGTTGGCGCCACATCACCGCCGGCAGCAGGATCGCTGCACGCGGCAATCAGCGCACACAAAGTGATCCAAGGCATCACTTGACGCACTGGCCCCCCTTGCACGCGCCGCCCGGGCAGGCCGCGCCGTCATCATTTGCGACGTGCTTGCAGCCCACCGCAGGATCGCAGGTGTCCTTGGTGCACGGATTGCCGTCGTCGCACACGACCAGCTTGCCGGCGCACTTACCGCTGGCGCAGGCGTCGCTACTGGTGCAGCCGTCGCCGTCATTGCACGCGGCCGCGCCTGTCGCGGGCGTGGCCACGCAGCCCAACTCTGGCGCGCACGCTTCGGTCGTACAAGGGTTGCCGTCGTCGCAGCTGACGCTCGTCCCCGGCTTGCACTGGCCTTTGTTGCAGCTACTGTCGGCCGTGCAGGGGTCCCCGTCGTCGCACGCTCCAGTCTCCAGTTTGGTGTAGCTGCACAGGCCGGTCTTGTTGCAGACGGTCTGGTTGCACAGCTTGCCTTCGCATTTGGCCTTGGTGACGCAGGTCGGCATGCCCACGCCGTCCTCAGGCCAGGTGCAGGTGCCGGGATTGCACGGGTCGTCGCTGGCGCCTTGCGGCGTACAGGCGCTGGTCTTGCCCAAGTGCAGGCACTCGTCGCCGACGCCGCACAGGTCATCGGTGCAGGCGTTGCCGTCGTCGCACTTGTTTTTGGTCACGCAGTTTTTGGTGCCATCGCACTGGCCCGCGCCCTGGCAGGCCTTTTCCGGGTTGCTGCATACTACGGTGTTGTCCTTGGGCAGCGGCAGGCCGGCGCACGCGCCTGTCGCCGGATCGCATACGTCGTGGCTGCACACGTTGCCGTCGTCGCAGTTCTTTTGCTTGCCGAGGCAGGCGCCCTTGACGCAGAAATCGGCTTCGGTGCACTTGGCGCCGTCGTCGCAGCCGATGCCGTGCAGGGTGGCGTGGACACAGCCAATGCTGGGGTTGCAGGCGTCGCTGGTGCAACTGTTCTTGTCATCGCACGACTTGGCCGCGCCCGCGCACTTGCCGCCGGAGCACTTGGCGCCGGTCGTGCAATTGTCACCCACACAAGTCGTGTCGTCGGGCAGGTCTTTGGCGTAGCACAGCCCGTTTTCCTGGTTGCAAATTCCGGTGTTGCACGGCCCGAAGGGCAGATTGCTGCACTGGGTGTCGGTGGTGCAACCACCGAGTGCGACGGGCAACTCCGGGTCGATGCCGTCCGGCATGATCTCCGGCGCGGCATCCGGTGCGACCTCTGGGCCAGTGACATCGCTGGCGTCCAGGCCATCCGCCGATTTGCCGTCCAGGGCAGCGTCGACGGTTTCGCTGGCACCCAGATCAGCGCCGCCCGCCTCGGTTTTGGCCAGATCGCCAATGTCGAGGGGCGTGTTGTCGCGCTTGCCCGGCAGGCACGCGGTGGTCACCAGCGCACACAGCAGCGCCAACGCCTGCAGGGCAGGGCGGCACAAGCTCGCGCGCAAATAGTCGGTTGTGGTCGACGTGGCAGACAACGCAGTTTGTGGCACAATGCGATGATGTGCCGATGAAATTGCCGTGCCGGTGGAAGCGCGGCCGGCCCGCGCCTGCAAGTCTATGCGCAGATCGGCACCTCGTCTACCTTTGTTCACCAGTCGGTTTCACCAGCGCCGACCGGCCCTGGTAGAGCGCGATTTGGCCTTTGCAGTGCGCGCAGATTGCCCGCGCCACCGCCCCCGCGTTACGCTGCCCGCGGAGGTGCCGTTGTCGTCGCTGCCGCTGACCCTGTCGTTGTTCGCCGCCGTGGCACTGCTGCTGTGGGGGAGCTTGTGGGGGTCGTTTCTCAACGTGGTGGTCTACCGCGTGCCGGCAGGTCTGTCCGTGGTGCGCCCGCGATCGCGCTGCCCACAGTGCCTGACGCCCATCGCTGGGTGGCACAATATTCCCGTGCTGTCGTGGATCCTGCTTCGCGGGGCGTGTGCGTCGTGCAAGGCGCCGATTTCGCCACGCTATCCGGCCGTCGAGGCCACCATGGCCGTGCTCGCGCTCGCGGTCGGCATGCCCTGGCTGCCGTCTATCCTCGATGCCAATCCGATGCCCTGGCAACCCGTCGTGGCGATGCTCGGCGAGCAGGCCTTCGTTTTCACCTGGCTGGCCATTGCGCTCATCGACGCCGACCGTTTTGAGGTCTTCGACGCGCTGTCGCTGCCGCTGCCCATCGCCGGCCTGGGGCTGGCTGCCGCCGTCGGCGACCTGCGCGGCGTGCCGTGGCAGCAAGCCGGCGTGGGCGCGCTCGTCGGCGGTGCAGGCTTTGCGCTCATCAGCTGGACGTACGGCCGCGTGACCGGCCGCGAAGGCCTTGGGCTTGGCGACGCCTACATCCTGGCTGGCATTGGTGCGCTGCTTGGGGTCAACGCCCTGCCTGCGGTCATTCTTGCCGCGGCGATTCAGGGCTTGCTGTTTGTTACCTGTACGTTGGTGGTGCGGCGTCGCGCGACCGTGCTGGCCGAGCGCGGGCTGGCGTCGGCGCGTCATTTCGCGCTGCCCTTCGGGCCGTTTTTGGTCGTCGCCGGTGTCCAGTGGCTGTTGTTGCACCGCTGGCTGGGCACCGCGGTCGCCCTGTGGCTGCCGCAGTAGGCGAAACTCGAAGTTCGCGTTGACAAGGAGTTTGGCTTGATGGAGGAAATCCGGCGTATGTTTCGCCTACTAGCAGCTCGTTTCGTCAAGGGGGCTCGCCGCCCCCTCGCGCTTGTCGGCGCGCTCACCCCTGCCTGCGGCCGCCGTGGCGGCCGCGCGCACTTCGCCCTTGTCGCGCGGCGGAACCCGCTGCGAACTTTGGGCCGGAAGTACTAAATGTTGCGCAAGCTGCGCCGTCGCGTGCGCGTCGCGGTGGCCGCTCCGGTCGTGCTGGGGCTGGCGGCGCTGGCGGCCCTTGCGGACGTGTTGCTGGCGGGTCTGGGCGAGTCAGTAGCCGCGCGCTTGAGCGACGACACCACGGCGGTCGCCGTCCACCTTGCGCACGTGCGCACCCAGACCGAGGCGATCGAAGTCGTGCTATGGCTTGCAGCCGCCGCGTTGGCTGCGTTGGCCGTGGCGCTCGGCTGGATCGCCATGCACCTGCTGATGCTGCACCGCATCGAGGCCGCCGCGCGTACGGCCGCCGAGCAAGGCGAACTCGCCGCCACTTCCGATGGCGACGAACTGGACGCCATGGCAGATGCACTTGGGCGCTACCGCCGCCAGCTTGCCGACGAACGTGCGGACCGATCTGCCCAACTGGAGGCGTTGGGTCAGATGCAAGGCGCGGCGGACACCGTGGCCGCGCAATTGCAGCACGCCGATCGCCTGGCCCTGGTCGGTCGCGTGGCGATGGGCATGGCCCACGAGATCGGTGGACCGCTGGCCATTCTTGGCGGCTACCTGGAGCGCCTTGAGGCGCTCGAGCGCAGCGACGCGCCGATGGAAAAGCGCATGCACTGTATCGATCAGGCGCGGCACGCCGCCGATCGCATCCACGGTCTGCTCAGCGACCTGGCCCAGCCGGGACTGCCGCAAGCGCGCGACGTGGATCGGCCCTGCGACCTGGGCGCAGTAGTGGTGCGGGTTGCCGCACAGGCTGAGCAGCATCCGCGGGCGCGCACGCTCAGTGTCGCCGTTGACGTTGCCGAGGCCCAGCACAGCGCCGATGCCTCTGCAAGTCACATGGAGCAGGTACTGCTCAATCTGCTGGTCAACGCCGCCGATGCGCTGCACGGTCCAGGCAACGTCGCCGTGTCGGTGTGCCGCCAGGGCGACTGGCAGGTGGTGTTCGTCGACGACGACGGGCCGGGCATCGAACCGAGCCTGCGCGAGCGGGTCTTCGACGAGTTCTACTCGACCAAGGGCGACGACCCAAGTCAGGCCAGCCGCCGCAGCGGATGGGGGTTGGGTCTTGCCGTCAGCCGGCGCATCGTTGAGCGCTACGGCGGAGCCCTTTTTGCCGAAGACAGCCCACTCGGCGGCGCCCGCTTCACGCTGCGGGTGCCGGTGCCCGGTGCGCTGCGCAAAGCGGCTCGGCACTCTGGCGTCCGTAGCCGGCCCTGAGGCGCCAGTTGTCCCAATTTTCTTGACGTTTGTCCGCGCGGCGCAATCCTGCGCACGGCCGGCAGCTTCGTGCCGGCCAATTGGCCTTGTCGCATGCGTACCTTCGCCGCTTGTCCGATCGCTCTGTGCACGCTGGTCGCCATCTGCGCGTCCACGGGTTGCCGCGGCGGATCCCCCAAGGCCACTGCCCGCCGCGTCGAACCGATCCGCGATCCGCGTTGGGCGGAGCCCGAGCCGGCAGCCGAGCCCAACGCTGTCGCGCCGGCCACCGAAGTCTCTGTCGTGCTGGCTGGTCCGCCGACTGGAACGGAGCCGCCCGAGTCTGCGACGGCAGTCGGCGCCAGCCTGCAAACCCATCATGTCGAGTCCCTGAGTCTTGCCATCGAAATTCCTGGTCCTGCAACCGCGGTCGCCGCCGGCGCTGGGCTGGCAGAAACCTGGGTATTCGAGCGGCCGATTCGCGGCAGTGCCTATGGACTGGTGGTCGCGGTGCGGCGCCGACCGCTGGCCAATGCCGTGCAACTGGCCCAGGCCGCTACCGAGATCGGCAGCAAGGAACTGGCCTCTTCGGGCGAGGCGGGCGACCTATGGTGGGTAGTCAAACCAGTCGAGGGCCCGGTCCAGCAAGTCTGGGCGGCGCGGCGCGCCGGTCTGTCAGCGCTGCTGGCCATTTGTACCGCCCCGCCCGACTACATCGACCTTGCGATCGCCGCCTGCAAGACCGTGCGCGTGGACTCGTCGGCGCCCTGACCGCTCCGGCTTCAACCGCCTCGCGCCGGCCACTTTTGTCGCCATGCCCGGTCAAACCGCTCAGGCCCTGGCCACCCGGCAAAGGCAGACAGCTCGGCGGGGCAAATCGCCAAGTAGTCGCCACTCGCCAGGACCGCCAGCCTCTCCGCTCGGCAGATTTCGGCGCATGTTGCCAGCCTGCGGCCGTCCACTGTCGCGACCCATGCGCGCAACGCCAACTGCTCGCCAGCGCGGACAGCGGCTCGGTACTCAAAGCGCGTAGCGGTCCCGGGTGCGATGTACCCGTGCATCCAGCATGCCCAGCCCATGGCTTCGTCGCACAACGCGGCCAACAGGCCGCCGTGGACGTGCCCGGGCAGGCCTTCGCCGTCCTGGCCGACACAGACTTCGCCCACAACCGCGCACTGCACCGCCGACCACCGCCAGCGGACCTCCAGGTCGGCTCGCCTTAGATGCCGGCTCGGCTGCTGTAGCGCGGTATCGCTTTGGACGACGCCAGCGCCATAGTCGACCACCGCCGGTTCTGTCACAGCGCGGCGCGCATCCGGCTGAGCAGCGGTGCCACGTCATCGTCGAGGCCGTACTTGCGGCCAGCCTCTTTGAACTGCGCGGTGCCGGTCGCCACGTCCAGGCCGTGTGCCGCAAAGGCGCGGGTCTGGATCTGCCCCGGCAATTCCATCATGCGCGCCACGTCGCCCGCGCCTTTGGCCGCCGCAAACTGCTCGCGAAACACCGGGTCTTCAAACCCGGTGACGATCTTTTGCAGCACGTCCATGAACTTGGCCTTGTCCATCTCGCCCTCCTAGGTCTATCAGTCGTCCGGATACTGGCGCACTACGCGGCCCTGGTCCTTGTATTCGCGTTCGGCGGCACGGTTGAGGTGTGCGTAGCTGATCGGCTTCTGCTCTTCCGCTGACCACACTGCGGCGCGAATGATCGCGTTTTGGATCTGGCCGCCAGTCAGCTCCCAGTCCAGCGCCAGATCGCGGAACTTGAGGTCCGGTTCGCGCGGCGCCTCGCTCGGCACCATCACCTGCCACAGCCGCTGCCGCTCCGCAACTTCGGGCGCCGGAAACTGGGGCTTGAAGCGAATGCGCCGCATAAAGGCGGTGTCGATGCTGTCGGGATGGTTGGTGGTCAAAATCACCACGCCGTCAAAGTCCTCAAGCCGTTGCAGCAGGTAGTTCACTTCGAGGTTGGCATAGCGATCGACCGACGATTGCACGTCGGTGCGCTTGGAAAATAGGGAGTCGGCCTCGTCGAACAGAAGTGCGATGCCGGCGTCCTGCGAGGCGTCAAACAGCTTGCTCAGCCGCTCTTCTGTCTCGCCGATGTACTTGCTGACGACGCTGGCCAGGTCAACCCGAAACAACTCCATGCCGAGATCGCGCGCGACCAGACCGGCGCACAGCGTCTTACCGGTACCCGACGGCCCAGAGAACAACGCTGTCAGCGCGCGCCCATAGCCCATGGTGCGCCCGTAGCCTTGGACATCCAGAACATGGCCCGCAAAGCGGCCAAAACGCACCATTTCGTGCAGGATCTCGCGTGTGTCGTCGGGCAGGATGGTGTTGTCCCAGCGCCCGCGCACGTTGATGCGCGTCGCCAGACCCGCAAGCCGCGAACTGGCCACGTCGCGGACTGCCCGCTCTACGTCGGTCTGCAACACCCGGCCGTGGCCGACCGTGCGCTGCCGGCCCATCGCCTCCGCCAGGTTGACGGTCAGGTCGATTTCGTCGATGCCGAACTTAAAGACCGACAACGTCGACACCATGTCGGTCAGCTCGCTGTCAGCGACCTTGCCGTCCAACCGCTCGTGCCACAGCGCCTTGCGATCCTCCATCGACGGCGCCAGCGTCGGCAGCTCCACGCAACCCAGCTCGCGCAGCAAGGCGAGATGCACCCGCGGCGACAGCTTTTGCTCGTCCGCGCGCACACTGGCTCGCGACTGGAAGAACATGGTCGTGGTCTCGCCGTGCAGCAATTGCACCAGCGCCGCCAGCCGCTCGGCACCGTGATCGCCACTGTCGGCCACCTGGGCTTCGGCGAAGTACACGCCGGCCCGCGCCAGCCGCGCCCGACCGAGCACCTGACCCACGCGATCGGACTCCGTGGTCGGCCCAGGTGCGGCCAACAGCAGATCCAGGCGCACTTCAAGCATGCTCTCGCCCAGCGTCTCAAGTGCCTCGCGTGCGACGCGCAGCGAACCCGCGCGCTCGGCGCCGAGCAGCAGGAAGCGCCGCCGCGCCCGAAAGCCGCGCGCCAGGGCCTCGCGCACCTGCGGCGGCAGCGGTGCCGCCGTGTCCGGCGGCAACTCCTCATCCCCTTCGGCATCACCCCGTCGCCGGTGGAACAGCACGCCCTTGAGGTCATCGAGGCGAATCGGCAGCCCCAGCAAATGTCCGGCCACAAAGCTGCCGGCTCGGTAGCGCACGCCCGCAACGTCGTCGCCACCCGCCAGCAGCAAGCCGTAGCGGCGCAAAGTGGCGGTCATGCCGAGCGCCTGCAGCACCGCCCTGCCGCGAACGCCAAACGGATCGGCGCAGTGCTGCAAATAGTCCTCTGGCCAGGCGATGCGCGCCGTCTCGCGCCACAAAGCCCGGTATAGCCACAGAAACTCTGGCACCACCTCCGGCGCCAGCGCCAGCCACAGCAGATCGCACTCCAGGTCCGACAGCCCGAACACTACCCGCAGTTCGTCGAACCGCAGCGCGCCCGCCGTGGTCGGTTGCAGCTGGTCGTAGCGCGGCGCGAGCCGCTCCTCCATCCGCGCGACGAAAGCCACACGCTCCGGTTCCAGCGCCTCGCCACGTAAGCAGCGCAGGCAGGTCGAATCCAGGGACTGCACCGCGCCCGCCGGCAGCGGGTTGCGGTTGGGGTCGTCGGTCGAGCGGTCCCACGGTCGCAGCACCACCAGGTAGCGTTGCACCATGGCGCGCACACGCTCCAGGTAGATGGCGAATTCCGCGCCCGCTCCGCCGAGCCAGGGTCGAGCTCCGGCACCGGAATCGGCCGGCGTCGCATCGTCGCCACCCAACTCCGCGCGCAGTAGCCCGCGCAACAGCTCTGCCTGGCCGTCGCTCAGTTCGTCGGTCGACAGATCCGGGTCGATGCGCGCTTGATCCAGCAGCGCCTTGGCCCGCGAACGCGAGATCCCCGGCAAATAGGTCAGCGCCGTTTCGACCGGTCGGTTGGGGGGCAGTCCTGACAAACCCGATCGCACCATGGCGCAACCTTAGCACGAGGCAGTGGCGCCGGCGCAAGGCGCCACCAGATCGCCGGCACAACCTCCTGCCGCGGGAATAGCGGAGCCGAAAAATGCGTTGACGCACCGCCAACCCGGGCCTAAAATCCCGGCCCCTTTTCCGCAGGCGCGAGCGACCCAAAATGGCAAACGAAAGCGCACCCATCGCCACAAGTCCGGTGCCGTTACCGTGGTTCATGCGGCCGGCGACCCTGTTTGCGTTCGCGGCGTTGGTGGCGGTGCTCGATCTCGGGACCAAGGCCTGGGCGACCGGTGCCCTGGCCAGTTGGGTCCACCCGATGGTGTGGACGGACGCCGCAGGTAAGACGCCAGCCGCGCTGCTCGCCTCGCGCGGCATCGACCGCGCCGAAGCCGACGTCATCGACAAGCGCGGCGCGTTGGCCAGGCTGCAGCCCGGTCAGTGGCCCAAGTCCGCCAACGTGGACGGGCAGTGGCTCGGCCGCCAGATCGTCGTCAGTGAAGGCAGCGGCAACGCGGCGCCGCGCGCGACCCGGCTGCTCAATCGCCACCTCGGCAAACCCGTGGCCGAGGTGCTGGGCGAGGCCTGGCGGGTTGATGCCGAAAAAGTCCCGGTCATGCTGACTCGCGCTTGGCAGGTTGGCGAGCAGGCGCCGACGCTAGACGTGGCACTTGGCTCGGGCGAAGGGCTGGCCATTCTGGATCGCAACATCGTGGTGCTGCCCGACTGGCTGCACTTCGTCTACGCCGAAAACCCGGGCGCCGCTTTCAGCTTTCTGACCAACGCGCCGCCCCTGTTGCGGCATCTGCTGTTTACCGTCATCGCCTCGCTGGCTTCGCTTGGTCTGGCTTGGTGGCTGTGGAAGGGCAATGGCGGCACGGCGCTCGCCAGTTGGTCGTTGGCGGCGATTCTGGGGGGCGCAATAGGCAACCTTGTGGATCGGTTGAATTATGGTGTCGTCATCGACTTCATCTACATGTTCGTGGTGACCGACGGCAAGGTTCACGGCTGGCCGGTCTACAACGTGGCCGACATCGGGATTACCTGCGGCGTGATCCTGATTGCCGCCGAGTCGATCTTCCGACGCCAACCCGCCGCGGCGGCGCCTGCTGCCGCCACGCCAAGCGCTTAGCGTGCATCCTTCGTTCGACATCGGCATCACGACGCTGCCGGCCTACTTCACCCTGCTGATGGTCGGCTTTACGCTGGCGATCTTGTGGGCCCACAAGTTGGGCATGCAGCAGGGAATGCCGGGCAACCCAATCTTGGACCTGGGCTTGCTGATGCTCGCCTGTGGGCTCATGGGCTCGCGCGCGCTGCACATCGTGGCGGACGGCCAGTTTTGGGACTACGTGCACCTGTGCACCGACCCGATGCAGGTGCCCGCGCTCAGCCTTGGCCGTGGCCTCAAGTGCGCTAGCGACAACCAGTGCCTCGACGCCGGCCTGGGAGACTGGTGCGAAGCCGCCACCGGCCTGTGCCGGCAACGACAGGACTGCTTGCGCGTATTCAAGATCTGGTACGGCGGCTACGCCTATTACGGTGGCTTTCTGCTGGCCGTGCCAACCGGATTGTGGTTCTTGCGCAAGAATCACATGCCGATCTGGCGGGTCGCCGACCTCGCCAGCTTCGGTATCGCCATGGGCCTGGTCTTTGGCCGCGTCGGCTGCTTTCTTGCCGGCTGCTGCTTTGGCGCGGTCACAGACTCGGAACTCGGCGTTCGCTTTGGTCGCTGGTCGCCCGCTTGGGATCGACACCTCGCCGATCACCGCATCGCCGACCTCGCGACGCATTCTCTGCCGGTCCATGCGACTCAACTGTATGAGGCTGCCGCGTGTGCAGCCATCAGTTGGCTGTGCTGGCGCCGGGTGCGCCAGGGCGTCCGCTTTGCAGGCGAGGCGTTTTTTTGGTTCATGTTGCTCTACGCGGCTTTCCGCTTCGGCATCGAATGGCTGCGGGCCGACGACCGTGGCGTCTGGCTCGGCGGGGCGCTGACGACATCGCAGCTCATCAGCCTGCCGCTGTTCGCTTGGTCGGCTTGGGTGCTGTGGCGCGGCCGCAGCTGGCCCGCCGCTGAGGACCGCGCTGCGCCGTCGACCGCAGCGCCAAAGGAGGACCATGCTCCTGCTTGACCCTAAACCGCAGGCAGCCGATCTGGCGCAGTCGCTGCCCACCGTGCTTCCGCGACACGTCGCCATCATCATGGACGGCAATGGCCGCTGGGCAAAACGTCGTGGTCAGAGCCGCAGCGACGGCCACCGCGCCGGCGCCGAATCCGTGCGGGCGATCGTGCGGATGGCGCGCAAGGTGGGTATTGAGACGCTCACGCTGTATGCCTTCTCCGAGCAGAATTGGGCGCGTCCCGCAGGCGAAATCCAGAGCTTGTTTACCCTGCTGGTCGAATTTCTGGCCAGCGAACGCGAACTGCTTCGCCAGCACCAGATCCGGCTGGTGGCGCTCGGCAACACCGACAAGCTGCCGCTGCCGGCCCGCTTGGCCCTGCGCAAGGTCATCGACGACACCCGCGACCACAAAGCGATGACCCTGGGCCTGTGCCTGTCGTACGGCGGCCGTGAAGATCTGGTGCAGGCCACTCAGGCGCTCGCTGCCCAAGTGCGCGCGGGCACCCTGGAGCCAGGCGACATCACTGAAAGCGCCATCACCCGGGCGCTGTGGACGGCGCGGCTGGGCGGCGACCCAGAATTGGTCATCCGCACCTCTGGCGAACAGCGGCTGTCGAATTTCCTCTTGTGGGAGAGCGCCTACGCCGAGTTCGTGTTCTCTGACGTCGACTGGCCAGACTTTCGCGAAGCGCAATTTGCCGGCGCCTTGCGCACATTTGCCGGCCGACAGCGGCGCTATGGGGCAGTCGCGGCCTGACGCTCACACGCCGCAGTCCCTCGCTAACCCACGGCTATCGCAAGGTCGCCATTCCCGGTGTAGCGTTCGGCCAGGGTTCCAGTCCTGTCCGGTTCAGTCAAGCGATTGCTCCTTGCCCGGTCAGCCGCAGAGACCTGTCCGCACCCCAAAAACTGGAACTTGCGATTGCCCTGCTCGCTGACCGGCGTTTTCTTGTGCGCAGGCGCCCGCCATGCCACCATCGCCCGAGCGGTTACCGGCGGCGCAATGCCCCAGTCGGCTCAGAACCGCGCGAGGCACCGTGCTCGTTCGCATCGCCACTGGCCTGGTTCTTGCCCCGGCCGCCATCTGGGCCATCTTGTGGGCGCCCAAGTGGGTCATGCTGGCGATCCTGGTCATCGCGGCGGGCCGCTGCGCCGACGAGTTGGTCCGCATGTTCGCCGTGGTACGGCAGCGCGACCGCTTCCTCATCGCAGCCCAGGCTGCGGCTATCGCGTGCAGCCCGCTTTTCGGCTGGCAGGCGTTCGCGCTGGTATTGACGCTGTCCACCGCATTTTGGCTCGGCGCGTGCCTTGTCGAGCCAGGCGATCTGGCCAAGGCGGCGGAGCGGGCGGCCCTTGGCGCGCTCGGCATGGTGTACCTCGGTGCTTTGGTGGCGATGCTGGTCGCAACCTTCGCGATCGACCAAAAGTTGCCGACCAGCGCTTTCGATCTCGGGCGCAGCGGCTTGCTCGGTTGCCTCGCCATGGTCTTCGCCGGCGACACCGGCGCGTTTTTCGCCGGCAAGGCTTTTGGTCGACACAAACTCTACCAACTGGTTAGCCCGAAAAAAACGGTCGAAGGCGGCATTGGCGGGCTCCTGGCATCCATGGGCGCTGGCGCACTTTGGGTCATGCTGTTGCGTCCTGATGCGTCGCTGGCACAAGGTGTCGCGCTCGGGGCGGCTTGCGGCGCCTTCGGCCAGGTCGGTGATTTTGCGGAGAGTTTATTCAAACGCGCCACCGACACCAAGGACTCCGGGGCTCTGCTCCCCGGTCACGGCGGCCTGTTCGACCGCGTAGATGGTGTGCTGTTCGCCGCGCCCATCGTCTACGCGTGGCTGACGCTGTCCTGACAACCGCCGCGCACCCTTTCAATCTGTGAAAAAATGTTAGCGCAGATGCGTACCAGCGCCCGTCGCGCCGCCCTGCACCCTGCAAGCCGTGCGCAATTTGCCGGCGCCGCCACGACCTTTGCTTGCGTTGCATGCCTCGCTTTGTTAGGGTGCCGGTTGAGGGCTTGCGTCGTCCTACGCGGACGCGCAATGGCCCTTGTGAGGCCTGATCAGCCTTGCACTTAGGGCCCACCAGGGCCCACGCTCCGCGGCCGCCGCCACCCCCAGTCGACGGCCGCCCGTGCTCGAGAAACCGCCGACGTTGCGCACACTTGCCGTTCACCGCGGCCGGGACGCGCAGCGCGAACCCCCCTTGGCGAACTCGTACACGGCAGATTTCCCGGTCGCGGTTTCGATCCCCAAGCCCGATCCCCCAGTTCGCCCGAGGCCGGCTCTCCGCCGCCCGACCGGCGATGCGCACGCACACCCTGGCAACAGGGCGACACGATGGAGGATTTCTCACCGTTTCACCACCTCGATGCCTTGCGCTGGCGCCTGCCTTGACGGCTCGCCCGCCAACTCAAGCATGGCGCCTACGGCCGCTACCCAGCGCAGACTAAATTCAGTTTGCGCATTGGCTATTTCGGTCCAAGCACGCCCGCCGCTCCAGCGGCCGCAACTTGGTGGTCAAACTGCGGGGAACAGCGCCATCGGCAAGAGGACTGTGATGCGAAACCAGCACCTTCTGCGCGCAGCACTCTCACAGGACGCCGCGCCCCCCGCCGCGATCGGTCCGCAACCGCAACCTGGAGCCATTTCGGATCCGGGAGCGGCCGCGGCACCGCCCGGTGTGTCCCGCGTCCGCTTGGCGACCGCGAGGTCCGCGCTCGTTGGCCTTGCCATCGCTGCGCTGGCCGCGTGCGCGCCGCAAATCGAACCCGAGCCGCCGCAAGTCGATCCCAAGGCCGACGCCAAAGACGCCGGTGGCATTGACGCCGAGTTCGCGGTCAAGGCCTTCGCGCTGGGCGAGCCGACGTTGACCGCCAGCTCTCCGAAAAACGAAGCCACCTTTCCCGTCCTCAAGGGCGGCGGCGTCAACATCGACGTCACCTACACGGTCAGCAATTTTGCGCTCGGTCAGGTGCGCTGCTACATCAACGGCGTCTCCGTTGGCCAGGGCACCGGCACCACATTCAAGTTCACCGGCGTCAAGAAGGGTGCACACACCCTTGCTTGCGTGCTGGCCGACAATTCCGGCACGGAGCTGACCGCGCCGACTGCACGCTTTGCGCTCATCGCCAAGGTCGCGGAACCGTGCACCCTTGGCTCCGATTGCGTCGATGACAATGCTTGCTCGGACGAGGCGTGCGTCGATCTGCAGTGCGTCTATGGCATCAAGCTGGCCTGCTGCCAGAGCAAGTACAACTGCGCCGCTGGCGAAACCTGCGTCAACGCCAATACGCCGACCGCCAAGTGCTCCGGCTGCACCGCCAACGCCGACTGCAACGACAACGAGTCGTGCACCAACGACACTTGCGATCTCAGCGGCACCAAGGGCGTGTGCAAGAACACTATGACTGATCCGGAATGCTGCTCCAAGGCCACAGCGCCTTGCGACGACGGCAAGTCGTGCACGGTAGACAGTTGCGACACCAACGTCGGCAAGTGCAAGCACGTGCAGCCCGCCAACGTGTGCTGCAAGGACAACGACTGCTCCACGGCCGACCCGTGCCTGGTCGCCTCTTGTGTCGACAACGAGTGCCGTACCGGACCGGACATCTTCAAGCCCGAGTGTTGCTCAGCGGGCTACAACACTACTTGCGACGACAAGAACTACTGCACGATCGACAAGTGCGAAAAGAACATGGGCGGCTGGACTCAGTGCGTGCATACCCAGGACGCCACCAAGCCCAAGTGCTGCGATATCAAGGGCACCAACGCCCAATGCGACGACAAGCAGCCGTGCACCAACGACTTTTGCGACAATTACGAGTGCAAAAACCTCAAGGTCAAAGACTGCTGCCAGCAGACTCTTGACTGCGACGACAACCACCCTTGTACGTTGGACGCCTGCGAAATCGCCGAAGGCCAGACTGCCGGTTTGTGCACCTATAAGAAGATCGCCGGCTGCTGCACAACGATCTCGGACTGCGATGACAACAAGTTCTGCACCCTGGACACCTGCAACTACGCGGCGCTGACTTGCAAGTACAGCAAGACCGACCCCAGCTGCTGCGACACGGACGCCGAGTGCGACGACGGCAAGTTGTGCACCATTAACGCTTGCGTCAACAAGGTCTGCGTCTACAGCAAGGACCTGACCAAGCCGCTGTGCTGCGAGTCCAACGCCGAGTGCAGCGACGGCAACCCGTGTACTTTCGACACTTGCGATCTCGGCGCTGGCGCACTGCCGGTCACGGCAGGTCTCGCCGCGCACTACGACGCGCGCAATGCCCTGAGCATCGTCAAAGACGGCACCGGCAAGGTCACCGAATGGAAAGATTTGAGCGGCAAGGGCCGCCACCTGACGCCCAACGGCCCCGCGCCGATGTTTGGCGACAAGCTCATCAACGGTCTGCCGGCGATCGACTTTGACGGCGCAGATCGCCGGATGGCGACCGCGGGCTTCCCGCTGACGACTGAGGTCACAGTCTTTACGGTCATTCAATGGCGCAAGTCCGACGGCTGGGGCGCGATCGCCCACCATGGTAACCGCGACATGGACTGGTCGCTCGAGCAGAACGCCGCCAAGCAGCCGGGCACCACCCACTTCCAGAGCGGCAACGACAACAACGGCGCCGAGCTGACGCTGCTCGAGAACACCAATTACATCCTGTTCGGCCGCGTCGCCGGCACCAAGCGCACCTACGCCGCGGTCGGCGGCGGGTCGAGCTACGTCGAGTCGACAGCCGACGGCAACACCATTGGCCAGGGCACCAAGGTGCTGTTCGTGGGCTCGTCGGAAATCTCTGAGGACTCGCACGCGTACATCGGCCAGATTCTGTACTACGACAAGCCGCTGTCGGATGACGACAAGAACGCGGTGCTCAACTACCTGCGCAAGAGCTGGGGCATCGACGCCACGCTCGCGGCGACTTCGAACACCTGCAAATTCCAAAGCAACGGCCAGGCCGGCTGCTGCGCTACCAATGAAGAGTGCGCCGACAACGACTGCACCACCCAGGACTTTTGCGACGGCTTCAACCAGTGCAAGCACACGCTCGCCACCGGCAAGTGCAAGGTTGACCTCGACTGCGACGACGCCAAGCCGTGCACGCAGGACAAATGCATCACCGTTGACGGCTGTGGCCAGTGCCAAAACGTGGCCCAACCAGCTGCATTGTGCTGCGACAACGACGCCTACTGCGACGACAAGAACCCGTGCACGCTCGACAAGTGCGGTTCGGACAACAAGTGCTCGTCGTCCAAGATCAACGAGTGCTGCCTGGATGACACCGACGCCCAGACCGCTTGCAATGACAACAATGCCTGCACGATCGAGTACTGCCTGAACAACCAGTGCCGCCACACGGTGCCCAAGAACGGTTGCTGCGCCAACGACGCCGACTGCAACGACAGCAACGGCTGCACCACCGACAAGTGCAGCAACATCGTGGCCGGCAAGGGCGCCTGCGCCTACGTGACCACGCCTGGCTGCAACGCGTGCAGTCCCGAGCAGGCCAGCAGCTATGACGACGGTAACGTCTGCACCGCCGACGGATGCGTCCTGACTGGCGGCGTCTACAAGCAGACCCACACGGCGATCGTCGGTTGCTGCCTCGACAAGTTGGACTGCAACGACAGCAAGCCCTGCACCTACGACTACTGCATCTTCAACGAATGCGTGCACACGGCGAGCGAAGCTGGCCAGACCTTGTGCTGCGACCCGGCCACCGAGGCCGTGGACTGCGCGTACCTCAATACCTCGTGCGCGGTGGGCAAGTGCCAGGCTCAGGGCGACGGCGCGCTCAAGTGCGCCGCGGTCGAAAAGACTCCGTGCGTGGTCAACCTGTCGTATTGTCAAGACTTTGAAGGCGCAGGCACCGTCAAGTCGATGGGCTGGTTGCCGGGTGACGTCGCCGGCACGGCCGCCTCCAACTGGGGTATCGCCAAAGACGGCCCGCTCGGCCCGGACCAGTATGCGCGGCTGACCTGGACACCGACCAAGACCAATTTCCTGACCTGCCTGCAGTCGCCGGTGGTTCAAGCAGCCGGCGCCGCGGCCATCACCATGCAGTTCGATCGGTCGTTCTTGCCGGCGATCGCCAACACGACACTGACCATCCGCGGCTCGCTCGGCGGCGCCTCGGTGGACTGGAACACCGCGGCGATCCTCGACGGCCCAATCGCCACCACGGACCAGCTTGGACCTGAGAAGCTAACCATCAAGCTGCCGCCTGAGTTGACCGGCTCCAACGGCCTGCGCATCGCCTTCTGCGTCGCCGCCTCCAGTAGCTTGAACTTCGACGAATTCGCCGTCGACAACGTCTGTATCGTCAAGGGCGGACCGCCGGTGACCAAGAACGGTTGCCCGGCCAACCAAAGCGTTGCCGTGGGCACCAAATTCAACGTGCCGATCAAGGTCATTGATCCCGATGCCGCAGATATCATCAGCTTCCAGTTGGTCAGCGGCCCGAGCTTTGCCAGCGTCTCATCGGCCCTGTACTACTGGATCGACGAAACCTGGAACAGCAACGTCGTCATCCAGCCAACGCAGCTCACCGACGTCGGCGACCACACGATCACCGTGCGCTATACCGACGGCTTCCTGCAGGGCTTGTGCACCTTCAAGGTCACGGTCACCTACCAGGGCGGCTACCTCATCTGGAAGCCCAGTGAAGTCCCAGTGGCCAGCGCCAACGCCATCAAGGCTGCGCTGACCTCCAAGGGTCAGTTCGGCCAGATCATCAGCGATCTGTCGCTGTATCCAGATTTGGCCAAGTTCAACGGTGTGTTCATTACACTCGGCGTCTACCCGGACAACCACGTCCTCCTCGACGGCGAGGTCGCTCCGCTCAAGGCCTACCTGTCCGGCGGCGGCAAGGTCTACATGGAAGGTGGCGACACCTTCATGTTCGACACGCCGACCACGCTGCACTCGTTCTTCAAGATCAAGGGTGTGCTCGACTCGGCACCAAACGGCGTCACCGGGCCACTGAAAGGCTACGCCGCGTTCGCGGACACCAGCACCTCGCCGCCGACGCCCAAGGCCTGGGCCTTTGATCAAGGTCTGGCGTACAACAACGTCAACGACCAGATCGACGGCAACCTGGCGGTCCAGAAGACCCGCAACCTGCTCAAGAACGACGCAATCGAGAAGTTCTGGGTTGCAGTGGGCCACGACAATCCGACCGCCAAGTACCGCACCATCGGTATGTCGGTGCCATTTGGCGGCGTGATCGCCAGCGGAACTGACACCCAGACCGTGATGATGGAGCGCATCATCACCTTCTTCAACAATGGCTTCCCGGATTGCAAAGCCGACACCGACTGCGACGACGGCAACGCCTGCACCGCCGACAAGTGCGCGACCGGCGCATGCACCAACGACAACACCTGCCTGTGCGCCGCGCAGACCAATCTGGACTGTGGCGCCGCGCCGACCAAGCTGGTCAACAACGGCGGCGACAGCACCCAGGCGACTAGCGTCTACTCGTGCGATCTGGCCAACCAGTGGCTGGGCAAGGAAGTGTCGTACGGGTTCAAGGCCACCCAGGGCAAGCCGGTCACGGTCGAGCTCAAGAACGTCAGCAACCCGACCAAGACCCGCCTGTTCGTGCTCAAGGCCACCGGCAAGGGTTGCGACCCGCTGGGCTGCATCGCCAACGACGCCAAGAGCATCACCTTCGCCGCCGGCGCCAACATCCAGTACTACGTGGTCGTTGACACGGCTGGCCCGAACGACACCACCCAGTTCGACCTGTCGATCACCTGCGGCCAAGGCGAAGACTGCACCAACGGCAAAGACGACAACGCCAATACGCTCATTGACTGCCTCGACAAGACGTCGTGCTGCGGTGACCCGGCCTGCCAGGTCGAAATCTGCAACGGCATCGACGACAATTGCTCGGGCACCATTGACGAAGGCTGCGACGACGACGGTGACGCGTGGTGCGACTCGAGCCTGACGGTGGTCGGCAAGCCGCCGATCTGCGTCAACGGCACCGGCGACTGCAACGACAACGACGGCACGGTCAATCCGGGCCTCGCTGAGATCTGCAACAACAAGAAAGACGACAACTGCAACACGCTGCAAGACGAAGAGAATGCCAATGGCTGCACGAAGTTGTGGACCGACCTTGACGGTGACGCCTTCGGCTCCGGCGCCAGCAAATGCCTGTGCGCCGCGTCGGGCACCTTCAAGGCCACCAAGGGCGGCGACTGCAACGACGCCAAGCAGACCATCAACCCGGGCATGCAAGAAACCTGTGCGACGCCCGAGGATGACAACTGCGACGGCAGCAACAACGACACCAACGCGCTAGGTTGCAGCAACTTCTACACCGACATCGACGGCGACGCCTACGGCACTACGCCGTTCAAGTGCATGTGCGTCGGCAACGGCCTGGTCAGCGCCAAGCAACCGGGCGACTGCAATGATGCTAACGCCGGTGTCAACCCGGCCATCGACGAGAAATGCAACGCCGTCGACGACAACTGCAATGGCCAGATCGACGAAGGCTGTGACGACGACGCCGACGACTACTGCGACACAGGCCTGGCCTACGATCCGCCGGCCGCGGGCAAAGACGTCTGCAACAGCGCCAAAGACGGCCAGACCCTGACCCTGGCGTGCCCGGCGGGCAGCACCATCACCGCGATTAAGTACGCCGAGTACGGCACCGTCACCGGCACCTGCCCGACCTTTACCAAGGGCAGCTGCGACGCCGCCGGCGAGATCAACTACATCGCCAGCAACTGCATCGGCAAGTCCAGCTGTTCGACCATCAACTGGCACACGGTGCTCGGCGACCCGTGCGGCGGCGTTGTCAAGACCATGGCTGTGGTCGCCACCTGCTCCGCTGGCGCCGGCACGGCTTCGCTCGACGTTTGCCCCAAGGGTCCGGGCGACACCGACGACCTCGACCCGGCGATCAATCCCGAAGGCAAAGAAATCTGCGACGGCAAGGACAACAACTCTGACGGCGTCATCGACGAAGACTGCGACAAAGACAAAGACGGCTACTGCGACAGCGGCATCTTCACCGTTGGCAAGCCCAAGGCCTGCCCACTCGGCGGTGGCGACTGCAATGACGGCAACTCGAACATCAACCCGGGGATGCAAGAAAACTGCAAGACTGCAGACGACGACAACTGCAACGGCGGCAACAACGACGCAGGCGCCATCGACTGCACGCCGCTGTTCTTCGATGCAGACGGCGACAAGTTCGGCACCAACGCCTACAAATGCTACTGCCAGCCGGTCGGTCAGTACTCGGCGGAGAACCCGGGCGACTGCAACGACGACAACAAGCTCATCAACCCCAACGCCAAGGAAATCTGCGACAACGCCGACAACGACTGCGACAAGCAGGTCGACAACGGCTGCGACGACGACGGCGACCTGTTCTGCGACAGCCTCATGACCGTCATCGGTAGCCCGACCGTGTGCGCCAATGGCAACGGCGACTGCATCGACACCGATGCCGCCGTCAACCCGGGCAAAGCTGAAATCTGCAACAACGGCAAGGACGACAACTGCAACGGCAGCGAGAATGATGTCAACGCCATTGGCTGCAACGCATTCTACGCCGACGGTGATGGCGACACCTACGGTGCCGGCGCCAAGAAGTGCATGTGCACGACAGCGGGTACCTTCACCTCGACCAACGGCGCCGACTGCGACGACACCACCAAGACCATCAACCCTGGCGCTCCGGAAGCCTGCAACGACAAAGACGACAACTGCGACGGCAGCATCGACGAGGGCTGCGACGATGACAAGGACGGCTACTGCGACGGCAGCATGGGTTATGGCGGCAGCGCGACCATCTGTCCCAACGGCGGCGGCGACTGCGACGACACCAAGCCCAACGTCTACAAGGGCAAAGTCGGTGAAGTGTGCGACGGTTTCGACGATGACTGCGACGGCAAAGCAGACAACGGCTGCGACGACGACGGCGACACCTACTGCGATGCGGCGCTGACGGTCAGCAATCCGGCGCCAAGCACCTGCATCAAGGGCGGCGGCGACTGCGACGACTACGACAGTTCGGTCAACCCGGGCGCCAAAGAAGTGTGCAGTAACCTCAAAGACGACAACTGCAGCGGTTCGCAGAATGATCCCAACGCAATTGGCTGCATCAACTTCTACTTTGACGCCGATAGCGACACCTACGGCTTGAACATCGCACAGTGCCTGTGCCAGGCCTCTGGGGCCTACAAGGCCAAGCTATCAGGTGACTGCGACGACGCCAGCGCCTCCGTCGCCCCTGGTCAGGCCGAGAAGTGCGACACGCTCGACAACAACTGCAATGGCGACGTCGACGAAGACGGCTCGACCGGCTGCACCAACTACTTCTATGACAACGACAAAGATGGCTATGGCTTGGATTTGGTGGCTTGCAAATGCGCCTCGGCTTCGCCTTATACGGCCAGCCAGAAGGGCGACTGCGACGACACCAACCCGAACATGGTGCCGGGCAAGACCGAGATCTGCGACAACATCGACAACAACTGTGACACCAAAGTCGATGAAGGCTGCAACGCGGACGGCGACCAGTTCTGCACCAAGGCGATGACCGTCAGCGGCACACCCAACGTGTGCCCGCTGGGCGGCGGCGACTGCGATGACACCGACAAGAACGTCAACCCAGCCGGCAACGAGGTCTGCGACGGCAAAGACAACAACTGCAACAACACCGCAGACGACGGTTGCGACGACGACAATGACGACTATTGCGACGGCAACATGTCGACTCCGAGCACGGCGCCGACCTGCAGCAAGGGCGGCGGCGACTGTGCCGACAACGACAACACCATCAACCCTGGCGCTAAGGAAGTTTGCGGCAACACCATCGACGAGAACTGCTCGGGCAGCACCAACGATCCGAACGCTGTCAACTGCCAGATCTTCTTTGCCGACTTTGACGGTGACGGCTACGGCAAGGGCAGTACGGTCTTCAAGAAAGTGGCGATAAACGAGATCCGCCGCAATACCAATGGCTTTCCGGGTGTTACTGGCAACGAGTTCATCGAGTTCCTGATCACGGCCGACATCACCGCGACGGAACTGGCCACGTACTACTTCGGCGACTCCGCCACAGATGGCGCAGCCAAGCTCGGCAAGTACCAGCTGGCGTTGGGTTCGCTGAACCTAACCACGCTCAAAGCCGGCACCATCATCACGGTCGCCGGTCAGGGCGCGGGCGTCGCGCAGGATCTGACCTACAATCCGGCCGGTGCAGACTGGAACCTGACGCTGCTCTTTGACACTAGCTTGGTGTCCGTGACCGCGGCGGGCGGCGACTTTGCAGCGTCCGACGTCGCCTGGATCGACACCAGTAGTGCGGGCACTACCAGCATTGACTCCATCCGTTACGGCGCCGCTACGGGCGCACTGGGCGCAGCGGCCAAGACGCAACTCGGCAGCGCACCCAGCAACGGTGCCAGCGGCACTATCGCCTTTACCGGTGACATCACCGGGCTGAACAACGCCGCCAACTACGCGCTCGACGGCAGTCCGTCGGCTGGCCAACCCAACGGTGGCGCCAACAGCACCTTCGTCACCTGGCTGCGCCAGGTGTCCAGCACAGGTGAGTCGCAGTGCCTGTGCATCGCCAACAGCACCTACAAGACCACTCAGGGCGGCGACTGCAACGACGGCAACAGCAACGTGTTCACCGGCGCGACCGAGGTCTGTGACGGTATCGACAACAACTGCAACAGCGTCATTGACGAAGGCTGCGACCAAGACGGCGACGGCTACTGTGACTCGGCCAAGATTACCATCGGCACGCCAAGCACTTGCCCCAAGGGCGGCGGCGACTGCAAGGACACCGACAAGACCATCAATCCGGGTGCCATTGAGAGCTGCGCCGACGGAGTCGACACCAACTGCGACGGCAACCTCAACGGTACCGGCGGCGCGGGCTGTATCGACTTCTACTACGATGGCGACAGCGACGGTTACGGCGCCAACGTCAAGCAGTGCATGTGCGCGGCCAACGGCGCCTTCAAGGCTGTGGCGGCCGGCGACTGCGACGACACCAACAGCGCGGTCAAGCCTGGCGTGCCTGAAAACTGCGCGACGTCCTACGACGACAACTGCAACGGCAGCTTGAACGACGCGGGTGCGACCAACTGCACCAACTTCTACCTGGACGCTGACAAAGACGGCTACGGTGTAGGCCCGGCCGTGTGCGCGTGCGTCGCTTCGGGCAGTAACATCGCGACAGTCGCTGGTGACTGCAATGACGGTGACGGTCAGACCAACCCAGGCAAACTCGAGCTGTGCGACGGCAAGGACAACAACTGCAACGGCGCGGCGCCGAGCGCGGTTGAGACCAATCTTGCGACCGGAACCAACAACAGCCTGACCAACTACCTGGCACAGGAAGTTGTTTGGACCCTGCCTGGCAGCTTCGCCAAGATTGAGGTGTCCTTCAATGCCCCGACCGCGCAGAACGTTACGCTGACCATTTTCAAGACAACGACGCTGCCGGTGTCCATCACCAGTCCGACGCCTGTGGAAACCATTGGACCGGTGTCGGTCGCACAGAACGGCGCCGGCGTTTACACCAAGTACACTTTCACCTCGGTCGCCAAGCCCATGGTCGCAGCGGGCGAGAAATGGGTATTCGTTTGGAAGGCGTCGAGCACCGGCCTGACCATCCTGGAAAGCTCTGGCAACCAGTATCCCAAGGGCGCGGCTCACATTGCACCTAGCTCGCCGTTCAGCTGGTCGGCATTGGCGAGCGGATCGACCGATGTCACCTTCCAGGCCTACCTCATCGTCACCGGCGGCACCGTGGACGAAGGCTGCGACGACGACGGCGACAAGTACTGCGATCAGGCCATGGAAACCGCGGTACCTGCTCCGACCATCTGCCCCAACGGCGGCAACGACTGTGACGACACCAAGTCCACGGTCAATCCGGGCGGCGGCGAGTCTTGCGACGATTTGGACAACAACTGCAACGCCGCGACCGACGAGACCTGCGACGCCGACGGCGATCAATGGTGCGCGGCCGGCAAGACCGTGGTCGGCACCCCGGCCATTTGCAAGCTGGGCAAGGACGACTGCGACGACGGCAACAAGAACATCTTCCCGGGTAAGGCCGAAAACTGCGACGACCTCGACAATAACTGCAATGGCAGCAAGGACGAAGGTTGCAACGGCGACAATGACGGCTATTGCACCAGCGCCATGGCAACGATCGGCACGCCGGCGGTGTGCATCAAGGGCGGCGGCGACTGCAAAGACGCGGACGCGGCCATCAATCCAGGCGCCATTGAGGCCTGCGACGGCATCGACAACAACTGCGCGGGTGGCGTGGACGAAGTCTGTGCGGACCTTGACAAGGACGGCTATTGCAACGGCAGCGTGGGATGCGCCACCTGTGGCAACGGCAATGACGGCGACTTCAACGCGACGGCCAACCAGACTTTGACGGCCAAGGGTTACAACTTCAAGAACTTCACCATTGCGGCGGGCGTGGTTGTTACGGTGGTCGGCAACGCAGAGCCACTGTTGATTCGTGCCAGCAACAAGATTGACATTAAGGGCACGCTGGTCGTCGACGGCGGCGCGGGCACCGACGCCACCGATAGCAGCAACGGCTGTCTGGGCGGGCAGAGCACACCGGGCAAGGGCGTCGCGGGCGGTTACGACGGCGGCTACGGCATCTACGCCAACTCGAGCAGCGGCGCGTACCCCGGTAATGGCCCTGGTCCCGGCAAGGAAGGCATCTACAACTTCAGCGGCGGCTGCGGCTCCGGCGGTGGCGGCGGCGGTCACGGCAGCGCGGGCGCCAACGGCGGCTCGGCCAACGGCAGCCAGGGCATGGGCGGCGGCACCTACGGCTCTATCGACCAAGACAAGCTCATCGGCGGCTCGGGCGGCGGCGCGGGCGGTTACGGCTCGGCCTACAATGCCACGGGCGCGGGCGGCGGCGGCGGCGGCGGTGTGGTGCGCTTTGACGCACCCGACGTCATCATTACCGGCAAAGTCACGGCCAATGGCGGCGCGGGCGGCTGGCAGAAGAATAACTGCGACGGCGGGGCCTCGGGCGGCGGCGCGGGTGGTGCGATCTGGGTCCGCGGCAACAAGGTGGACATCTCGGGCGGCACCTTGAGCGCTTTGGGCGGCGCGGCTGGCCAGCTGCAAGACGGCAACAACTGCGGTACAGCCGGCGGCGCCGGCGGCAACGGTCGCATCCGCATTGACGCCAACACACTGGTGTCCGCTGGCTCGACCTCGCCGACCTACTCGACTGGCGCCAAAGACGGTTTGGGTTCACCGCTGTCGGCCAGCTGCCCCAACGGTGGTGGCGACTGCAACGACGGCGATAAGAACGTCAATCCGGCCGCCAGCGAAGACTGCAACACAGCGACCGACGACAACTGCAACGGTATCGTCAACGAGAGCAACGCCGCCAACTGCACCACCTGGTATGCAGACGAGGATCTTGACGGCTACGGCGGCGGCACTGGCACCTGCCAATGCACCCAGAGCAAGACGCTGCCCACCAATATCGGCGGCGATTGCAAAGATACGGACATCAGCGTCAACCCGGGGCAGGCCGAGGTCTGCGACAACCTCGACAACGACTGCAAGAATGGCGCGGACAACGGCTGCGACGACGACGGCGACCTGTACTGCGACAACACCATGATCCTGAAGGATACGGCCAAGTGCACCAAGTCGTTGACCTCGTGCAAGGATCAGGCGATCTGGCCGCCGCAGTACAAGGGTTCGCCCATCAGCATGGACACGCGGTCGCACGGCGGCGGCTTTAACCCGTTCTACAAGGAATACTGGTACCCCGAGTGGTCGGGCGGCACCATTTACCGCTACGACCTCAACTACCAGAGCAAAGGCACCTTCAACGCCGGCCAGGGCGAGATCATGCAACTGTGGGGCGACACGGACGGCGACTTCTATACCGCCAACTGGGGCTACTACACTGTCACCAAGCGCAAGGCGCTGAGCAATCAGATCCTGTGGACTTACAACATTGGCTACTACGCGGGCGCCGTAACGGCTGACTCGAACTACGTCTACGCCATGCGCGCCGACTACAGCTACACCGTGCACCAGTTGAACAAGAGCACTGGCGCGCTCATCAAGACCTTCAATCTGAACGGCGGCAGCTTTGGCGACTGGATCTACGGCGGCCTCGCCAAGGTCGGCGATACCTTCCTCGTCGGTCGCGGCAACGGTGTGGTGTGGCTCTACGATGCCAATACGCTCAACAACACCGGCAGCTACAATGTCGCGACCAACATCTACAACATGGCGTTCAACGGCACCGACTACCTGATTTCGGCCAACAGCAGCACCGTGTACAGCTACAAGGTGTATGGCAACGTGTGTGGCCAGTCGTGTTCGAGTTCGATTCTGTGGCCGCCCAAGTCCAGTTCGGTCGTCAACTTCAGCACCCAGAGCCACGGCGGTGGTTATAGCCCGAAAGCCAAGGAGTTCTGGTACCCGTCGTGGTCCGGTTCGACCGTGTACCGCTATAACGCCAGCAACTACAGCTTCATCGGCACGTTTGACAGCGGCCAGCAGCAGATGATGCAACTGTGGGGCGACACTGACGGCTACTACTACACCGCCAACTGGGGCATGAACACCATCACCAAGAAGGTGGACCTGGGCAGCACCACAGCGTGGACGTACAACATGGGCGAATCCGCGGGCGCAGTTACGGCTGACCCGGACTACGTGTATGCCCTTGGCGCCGATAGCATGCGCGTGCGTCGCCTCAACAAGGCCACAGGCGCACTCATCGACACCTTCCTGCTGAGCGGCGGTGGCAGTGAGACCATCTACGGCGGCATGGCCGTTGGCGGTCCGAACCTGCTGGTCGGGCGCGGCTCTGGCACCGTGTACCACTATTCGCTGAACCAAATGACCACCGGCGACATCTGGCCCCCGGTCTACACCGGCGCCGTGAGCATGGACACGCGCTCGCACGGTGGCGGCTACAGCCCGAAAGACAAGGAGTTCTGGTACCCCGGGTGGGCGGGCACCACGGTCTATCGCTACAACGAGCAGTACCAGTTCCTTGGCACCTTCGACTCGGGTCAGCCGCAAATGATGCAGCTGTGGGGCGACACCGACGGCACCTACTACACCGCCAACTGGGGCTACGGCACCGTGACCAAGATGGCGAACAAGTCGGGTACCCGCTTGTGGACGTCAAGCCTTGGTCAGACCATGGGCGGCGTCACCGCGGACGAAAACTATGTCTACGCGGTGCCGGCCAATGGCAGTAAGGTGTGGCGCCTCAACAAGTCGAACGGCTCGGTCGTGGCGACTTACAACTTTATCGGTGGCAACACCGGCAGCACCTGTCATGGTGGCCTGGCGGTCGTTGGCGACAAGCTGCTGGTCGGTCGCGATTCGACGGTGTACCGCTACAACAAGAACACCTACCAGTTCCTGGACTCGTTCAACGTCGCGGCCACCATCTACAACATGGCGTACACGGGCAGCGAGTACTGCATCAGCAACAACAGCAGCACGGTGTGGTGCTACGCGCTGTACGGCAAGTCGGTTCCGTTGGTCAGTACGTTTAGCGCAGCGACCAACATCTACAACATGTCGTTCACCGGTGACAAGTACTGCATCTCGAATAATTCCAGTACGGTATACTGCTACAACGTCGCTGGCTCGAACTGCACCAAGGGCGATGACTGCGACGACAACAAGAGCACGACGTACCCCAACGCTACCGAAATCTGCGACAACGCCGACAGCAACTGCAACAACCTGGTTGACGACGGCTGCGACGACGACAACGACAACTACTGCGAAGCGGGTCTGACTATTGTTGGAACCCCGAGCACGTGTACCGGCGGTGGCGGCGACTGCAACGACAACACGCCGTCGATCAATCCGGCGCCGACGACCAAGGAGAACTGCGCCACGCCGGAGGATGACAACTGCGACGGCGCGTCGGATCAGTTGAGCGCGCTCGGCTGCTCCAAGTGGTACTTCGACAACGACGGCGACGGCCAGGGCACCACAGCCTTTGAGTGCCGCTGCTCGGTCAGCGGCAAGTACTCGGCCCTGCAGAGCGGCGACTGTGACGACAACGATCCCAAGCAGTTCTCCGGCACCGGCGTGCCCAAGGCCATCTCGGGCGTGTACAAGGGGGCTCCCATCACCATGGAAACCCGGTCCCACGGCGGCGGCTACAGCCCGACCTACAATGAGTACTGGTACCCCGAGTGGGCCGGCTACACCATCTACCGCTACGACCAGCAGTACAACTACAAGGGCACCTTCAACAGCGGCTTGCCGCAGATGATGCAACTGTGGGGCGACAGCGACGACACCTACTACACCGCCAACTGGGGCTACAGCACCATCAACAAGTGGAAGGGCATGGGCGGTAACCAGGTGTGGTCATTCAATATCGGATCGACCGCCGGCGGTGTGACCGCCGACGCCAACAACGTGTACGCCATGCGGTCCTCGGGCATGCAGGTGTGGGTGCTCGACAAGAACACCGGCGGCCAGGTCAAGACCATCAACCTGTCAGGCGGCAGTGACGGTGGCATGAATGGTGGCATGGCCGTGTACGGCGGCGTGCTTTACGTCGGTCGCGACCATGCCCAGGTCTATCGGTATGATTTGGCAACCGGCGCCTTCATCGACCAGTTCGCCACAGCGGCCAACATCTACAACATGGCCTTCAACGGCAGCGACTACTGCATTTCGAACAACAGCAACCAGGTCCACTGCTACACCATCGCCGGCAACACCGCCCCGACGGAAGTCTGCGACGGCAAAGACAACAACTGCAACCTGGTGGTGGACGAAGGCTGCGACGCCGACAAGGACGGCTACTGCGACGCCAAGCTCAAGGTCACGAGCAATGCGGCGTGCCCCAAGACGAACCTGGTCAGCTCGACCTGCCTGACCATGCCGCCGACCTACAAGGGCGCGCCGGTGACCATGGAGACGTATTCGCACGGCGGCGGCTACTCGCCCAAGTACAACGAATACTGGTACCCGAACTGGGCCAGCGCCACGATTTACCGCTATAACTCCAGCTACCAGTACCTCGGGTCATTCAACTCGGGGCGCGGCGAAATCATGCAACTGTGGGGCGACACCGACGGCACCTATTACACCGCCAACTGGGGCTACAACTCGGTGTCGAAGTGGAGCGACAAGGGCGCGACGCAGTTGTGGCAGTACAACATGCCCACCACCACGGGCGCCGTAACGGCCGACGACACCTTTGTCTATGCCATGGTCTACTACGGCATGGAAGTGCACGTCATCAACAAGGCCAATGGCCAGGGGGTCAAGAAGATCACCTTGACTGGCGGCCAGGACACCACAATGTACGGCGGCCTGGCTGCCGTCGGCGACTCCTTGTTCCTGGGCCGGTACAACGGCGCGGTGTTCCGCTACGACAAAATGACTGGCCAGCTCAAGAACCAATTCACGGTGGCCACCAACATCTACAACATGGCGTTCAACGGCAAGGAGTACTGCATCTCGGCCAACAACAACCAGGTGTACTGCTACAACCTGAACCCGAGTGCCTGTACGTTTGGCGACGACTGCAGCGACCTGGAGAAGGGCGTCAACCCGGGCATCAAGGAGATGTGCGACGGCGTTGACAACAACTGCAACAGCCTGCAAGACGAAGGCTGCGATGACGACCTGGACGGTTGGTGCGACAGCGGCATGACCGTCGTCGGCACGCCCGACCCTGGGCCCGGCAAGTACAACGGCGCACCGGTGACCATGGAGACTTACTCGCACGGCGGCGGCTTCTCGCCCAAGTACAACGAGTACTGGTACCCGAACTGGGGTTCGTCCACGGTCTATCGCTACGACAAAAACCGCGTGTTCTTGGGTACGTTTGACACCGGTCACCCGTACTCGATGCAGTTGTGGGGCGACACCGACGGCTCGTACTACATTGCCAACTGGCACTACTACACGGTGCAGAAGAAGGCCGACAAGAGTTCGACCACGATTTGGAGCACCAACGTCGGCAACTATGTCAGCGCCGTTACCGCCGACGACAAGTACGTCTACGCCATGCCGTACTGGGGCCACACCATGTGGGTGCTCGACAAGAACAACGGCAGCCTCATCAAGCAGCAGACGCTCAACGGCGGCGTGGACACCACGCAATACGGCGGTCTGGCGGTGGTCGGCAACTACTTCTACCTGGGTCGGTACGACGGCAACGTTTACCGCTACAACAAAGCCACGCTTAACTTCATAGACCAGTTCTACATCCCGACCAACATCAACAACATGGCGTTCAACGGCAAGGAATACTGCGTGTCGCCGAACAGCAGTCAGGTGTTCTGCGCCAACTTGTTCACCAGTGGCTGTGTGTACGGTGGTGGCGACTGCGACGACACCAACGTCAAGGTCAACCCGGCTACCCAAGAGGTCTGCGACGGCGCCGACAACAACTGCAACAAGGTCGTCGACGAAGCGGGCGCCACCGGCTGCTCGAACTACTACTACGACGGCGACCAGGACGGCTACGGCGTCAACAGTAGCCAGTGCTTGTGCGAGTCGGGCAAGCAATTCAAAGCTGTCGCTACACCGGCGACCTACGCCAACGCTCGCGCCGACTGCAAGGCCTGGGGCGGCGACCTGGTGTCTATCTACAGCGACGGCGATAACGGCTACGTGCGCAAGCTCGCCAACGATTCCGGCGTAACCGGCAACGTCTGGGTAGGCCTGTCCGACAGCGTGCAGGAAGGCGTGTTCAAGTGGGTCAGCAACGAGACCATGACCTACAGTAACTGGGACAGCAACGAGCCGGCCGGCGCGGCGTTTGTCGGGACCACGATGTTGACGCCGACCCAGCAGTCCCAGCTCAACACCTGGTACGGCAACGGCGCGCAGAAATGGTCACTGTGCTACCGCGGCACCCAGGATGGCTTTAGCAGCAACACGTTCCACAGCAAGTGTGACCAGTACACCAAGACCCTGTCGATTCTGCGCGACACCAGCGGCAACATCTTTGGCGGCTACAACAGCGGCAGCTGGGCTGGCGGCGGCAGCTACCAGAACCCGGGTGGCACCTGGCTGTTCAGCTTCAAGAATAACTTCAAGAGTGACTGGGGCGGCAACTGCGCGGGCCAGAACTACGGTACCTACAACCACCCAAGCTACGGCCCGACATTCGGTGGCGGTCACGATTTGCATGTGGATTCGAGCATGAAGTCCGGCTACACCTACTTCGGCTACAGCTACTACTGCCCGGTCGGCTCGTGCGGCAACGGCAACTGCATGAACTACTTCAGCTACCAGTACAGCGGCTGGCAGCTCAACGAAGTTGAGGTCTACTACGCCAACGGCACCGCGACTGGCGGCCCGGACAACCCTGAAGACTTCGTGTACATGAAGGGCAGCGGCAAGTGGGCCGACGACTCCGCCACGGCGACTGCTGGCTACGTCTGCTCGCGCTCGCTGTCGTTGTTCACCGCCAAGAACAGCACCGACTGCGACGATGCGTGTTCGACGTGCGCCCCCGGCTTCGCCGAACAGTGCGAAGGCAAAGACAACAACTGCAACAACACGGTCGACGAAGGCTGCGACGACGACAATGACGACTTCTGCGATGCCGGCATGGTCACCATCGGCACTGCGCCGACTTGCAGCAAGGGCGGCCTGGACTGCAACGACAACGACGCCAGCATGTCGCCTGGCGCCAAGGAGTTGTGCAACAAGCTCGACGACAACTGCAACTCGATTACCGATGAGCAGGCGGCGGACGGCTGCCCGCTGGACAAGAACGCCGTGTTCAAGTGCCAGGCGGGGCAGTGCATCATCCAGTCGTGCGCGACCGGCTTCTACGACCTCAACGCCGCGTTCAGCGACGGCTGCGAGTGCAACGGCAACGACCAGTTCGAGCCTAACGACTCCTGCTCGCAAGCCTACTTGCTCGACTCGTCGCTCAACGACGGCGGCAAGCTGGTGTACAGCCCAGAAGGTCGCGTGGTGACGACCGACCAGGACTGGTACCGCGTCTACGCTGCCGACCTTGGCGAGGGTGGCTATGCGGTATGCGACAAGTTCAACCTGCGCGTGTCGTTCGTCAAACAACCGGGCGGCTTGGGCCTGGACGTGTACCGCGGCAGTTGTCCGGTGAGTCCGCTGCCTGGCCCGCCAGGACCGGAAGGCAAGCCGTCGCTCAACAGTGACCAGGACAAGCGCTACGAGTCGGTTGCCGGCAACCAGACCTGCTGTGGTCAATCGTCCTTCAACTGGTTCACCAACTTCAAGGGTGCCAGCGGCGGCGAGCCCAGCCGGCAGTGGAGTGAATACGGCGAGTGCCCGTGCAGCACGGGTGACACCTTCGACCAGAGCAACACCGGTTGGTCGACGGGTGGTAATCCGTACTGCATGCAGTTTAACACCAACGGCGTGTGCTTCCCGCGCGGCTACTACATGACGACCTGCAAGGACGACTCGGCGTGGTTCTACATCAAGGTGTACCGCCCGAGCGGCGCGCCGACCTGCGGCAACTACAAGCTGGAAGTCAGCAACGGCGTCTATGGCCAGCCGGGCACCGGCAACGGGCGCAAGGGCTGGTAGCCCTACCGCGGCAGGTATTGGGTCGATTGCTACGCATCGCGAGCTGGAACGTCAACGGGCTGCGCGCCTGCGGTCAGAAGGGCTTCGGCTCCTGGCTGCAGGCGTGTGGTGCCGATATTGTCTGCCTGCAAGAGACGCGCGCAACACCTGATCAACTACCGGATGACTTGCGCGATCCGCCGGGTTGGCACGTTGCCTTCCGGCCCGCCGAGCGTCTCGGCTATAGCGGCGTGGCGATCCTGGCCCGCCAGCCGTGGGACGAGCTGCACACCGATCTCGGCGATCCGGCTTTCGATAGCGAGGGTCGGCTGCAACTGGCGCGCTTTGGTCGCCTGTGGGTCGCTGGCGTCTACTTTCCCAACGGCAACGGCAAAGAGCGGGATAACAGTCGGGTGCCGTACAAGCTCGCGTTCTACCAGGCGCTGCAGGCGCGGCTGCAGCCGCTTGCCGATGCCGGTGAGCCCGTGGTCGTGATCGGTGACTGGAACACCGCGCCGGCGGCCATCGACCTCGCGCGGCCCAAGGACAACGAAAAGACCAGCGGCTACTTGCCAGAGGAGCGCGCCGAGGTCGCACGCTGGCTGGCTTTGGGCTGGGTCGACGCCTTTCGCCACCAGCATCCAACGGTGACTGGCGCCTATTCGTGGTGGTCACAGCGCTTTGGCGTACGCGCCAAGAACGTCGGCTGGCGCATCGACTTGAGCCTGGTCTCACCCACGGCGGCAAAACAGTTGAGCGGTGCCGGAATCGCTGCCGAAATCCAAGGATCGGACCACTGCCCGATCTGGCTGGACCTTGCAGCCTATACAGAATCGCCTTGAGGTGAGATCAAACCTGCCGCAAGGAAGGAGCGACGAGTCGGCTTGCAAAGCCGCGAGTTTGCGACCCACTGAGCAAGCAAGAACAGCGATCGCAGATGACCTCGGGTCATCGCCATCCTGTATAGCTGTTAGTCTTTGTTGACGATTATCGAGGTCACGCCGATTCCACGCGACTTGGCAGCGCCAATGGCCATGCCGCGGGTCACGTCAGTGTACTCGTCGTGCGGCGGGGCGTCGCCAATCAGCACGATGACCTTGGCCGCCTCGGGGCGCCAGGCCATACCGGTGGCGGCGCGGTGAATGCCCGCATACACGTGCTCTGGAAAGTCGCCGCCGCAGTCGACTTTGGCGCGCGCCAGTGCACCGGCAATGTCGCCTTTGTCTTCGCTCAGCCCCAGCTCGAGCTTGGTCACGTAGGTACAGTCGGGCGTCTTGTCCTTGTAGTAGACCACGCCAACCCTGGTCTTGCCCGGCCGCGCGAAGGCGGTCGCGAGCATGCTGGCCGCCGCGCTGCGCATGGCCGACAGGTCGTCGCGCATAGACCCGGTGGTGTCGATGAGCAGCACCATGTCGAGGTCGGGTACCGCGGTCAAGGTGCCAAGCAGGCGCTGGATGGCCCCGGGCAGCTGCGAAGCTGAGCCTGCCGCGAGCACGCTGCCGCCGGTGCTGACAGCGATTTCCCGGAACGATGTCGCGGTGCCCGCGTCGAAGTTGCCGGCCGGCAGCGACGAGATGCGTACCGGCGGCGGGCGTACCGGCGCAGATGGCGTCGGCGGCGGCGTAGCCGGAGTGGGTGGAGGCGGCCGACCACTGGAGCCGGAGGCTGAGCTGCCGTCGCTCGCGGGTACCGTCAAGCCTTTGGGATCTGGCGGTCTGGGTACATCTTTGGGCGGGTCCGGGCGGACCGCGGGCGCCTTGGGCGGTTCAGCCTTTGGCTCGGTTGGCTTGGGCTTGGGCTTGGCCTTGGCAGGTGGCGGCGGGCCTTGCTGAAAGACGATCTGCGCTTCCTCGGGTCCAGGCGGCAGCGCTTCTGGGGGCGCGAGCGCCAGCGCGACGTCGGTCGCAACGGGCGGAGGCGACTGCTGTTTCTCACACGCGAACGCGGTCAGCGCGGCCGTTATTACTGCAAGTCTCGCGCTGTGTTGCCATCGCCGCATGGTCCCCAATCCAGCCCGGTTTGCGGGCCGCGTGTTCAAGACGCGCAGTTGCCAAAAACGCGTCACGGTGCGCGGTCTCCGCCTTTTTCCGGCTTGCCTTTGGCCGTAGTCTCGCGCGGACGGCGCGGCGCCGGCTTGTCGGGCAGCGGCTCGCACAATTCGCCGAGGGTTTGCTGTGGTTGCGCGCGCAGCGGCTCGACTTTCAGAGCGCCCAGCGCTTCCTTGACGATGGCGTGCGTCTCACTGACCGCTTCGCCGCACACGACGTCGACTTTGAGAGCCGTCTCGATGGCCGCGCCAGGGTCGCCCTTGGCCAGCGCCGCGCGGGCATCGCGCAGCCAGATCGACTGCGGATCGGGGTCGGTCTCCGGCTTGCCGCCGCCAGCTCCTGCCAGCCGCTTTTTGCGCGTAGCCATGCGGGCTTCGGCTTTGGCTGCCTCGGTCTCGACGGCGTCGACGCGATCGCAGGCCGCGGCCAACGCGCCAGCAGCCCTGTCGGCAGGCGACGCGTCGGCCTTGCCAGCGCACAGTGCACGCAGGTGCTCCAGGTCTACGCTTTTGTGGCTGCGCTCCGCGAGGGCGCTCCATTGCCAGCCTTGCGCAGTCTTGGTCAGCAAGCGTGCAACCCGCAAGAACTGCACGTCTTCCCCCAGCGCGCCGTCGTAGAAGCGGCCCGACACCACCGCAAGGGCAGGGCGATCCGGGTCGCCGGTCGCGAATAGCCCGGCCCAGCTACCGCCGTCATGGCCGGCCTTCTGGCGCTCGGGGGGCAACGCAGTCGGAGGTCTCGCCAGTTGCTCGAAGGTGTGTGACACCCGCGAGTCATCGGCGAACGCAGCCACCACCAAAAAAGCTTTGCCACTTTCGGCAACTTTGTCGGCGCGGTCCACCGGCTTCTGCAACAGGCACACTTCCAGCACCTGCGCCGGTTCGCCTGGCTTGGCCGGTGGGTAGGTTTGCTCCACCCGCCGCACCAGCGTGTAGTCATCCGGAGCGTCAGCGGCGCAACCCGTCTTGGCCTGCAGGACGGCGCCACCCACGGCTCCGCCACCACTTCCCAAGCGTGGCGCTGACGCCGGCAGCTGCGGAAGCGCGTCACCCAATGTCTGGCCGGCCGGCAGAGCGTACGGCTCTGGTTCGATGGCCGCAGCAGGCGCAGCCGCCGGCGTCGCAGGCTGGGCAAGCGGCTTGGCCGTGTCCGCAACGGCGGCTGGTTGAGGGGCAGGCGCGGCGGGCGGCGCGGGCGGCTTGCCCTGGCAGGCGGCGACGCTCACAGCGGCAACTGTTGCGGTCCACCGCAACACCGGCGACATCTGCAGACCTACTTGCAGCCGGTCGATGTGCATTTCTTGGGCGCCACGCAGGCGGCTCCGCCCTTGCAGGTGCACTTGTTGTCGCCGCCGCACTGGTCGCCCTGGTCGACCGAGCAGGTCTGCGTGCCGCAGATGCACTGGTCCAGCTGGTTGATGCTTGTGGACGGCTTGCAAGGCGTGCCGCCCGAGCATGCGATGTCGCCAATGCACGCCAGAGCGCCCTGCGCTGTGCACTGAAACGACCCTGTAAAGCAGCTGTCGATGTCGGTGGCCACGTCGCACTTCTGGCCTTTCTGGCCAAAGCTCTCGTCGGTCTTGCCGTTGCAGTCGTCGTCGAGGTTGTTGCAGATCTCGGTGATGCCGACTTTAGACTCGTTGTCGCACACGACCTTGCCGGCGCTGCCACAGGTCCAGGTGCCGAACTGGCACTGATCGCTGTCAGGTCCGTCGCACTTGTCGCCCAGGCCCAAGCCCTCGTCGGTCTTGCCGTCGCAGTTGTTGTCCTGGAAGTCGCACAGCTCTTTCAAATTCTGAATGAACTCGCTGCCGCAGACCACGCCGCTGCCGTTGCTGCTGCAAATCAGCACGCCGTTGGGGCACAGGTCGGTATCCGGGCCGTCGCAGGCCTGGCCAAGCGTCGTGAACTGTTCGTCAGTCTGGCCGTTGCAGTCGTTGTCCTTGCCGTCACAGATTTCCGCGCTGGCACCGCCAGGGCCGGTCTCCTTGCACACCACGTCTTTCTTGCTGTCGGTGCACACGAACGCGCCGTTCTTGCACAGGTCAGCGTCGTCGCCATCGCACGGCTTGCCCTTGGTCGGGTACGGGTCGTCGGTCACGCCGTTGCAGTCGTTGTCGAGGTCGTCGCACACAGTCTCTTTGAACTCGAATCCGAGCGTGATGTCGTACGCACACTTCCATGCGCCCTTGTTGCAGGTGGCCTTGAGCGCCGTGGCGCAAACGCCCAGTTGGTTGCAGGTCGACTTTTTGGGGTCCAGCTCTTCGTCGGTTTGGCCGTCACAGTCGTCGTCCTTGAGGTTACACAGCTCGATCTTCTGGTCGTAGTCGGGGCCATCGGGGTTGGTCGAGCACACGGCGACGAACTTGCTGTTGCACACCACACTGCCGTTGCCGCACTCGCCGATGCCAGAGCACGGGGCGCCCACGGCGAGGCCGCCGTACTTCAAGCCGTCGTCGGCCGTGCCATCGCAGTCGTCGTCGATGGTGTTGCACACCTCGTCTTTGTTGCCGGGGCTGGTGCCATCGGGGTCGGTGCTGCAGGTGGCGGTCAGGTTCTTGCCGCAGATGACCTTGCCGGGGCCGCAGATGCCCAAGCCGTCGCAACTGGCGCCGAGCGCCAGCTTGTCGGGCCCGTAAGCAAAGCCCTCATCGGTCTTGCCGTCGCAGTTGTTGTCCTTGCCGTCGCAGACCTCGAGCTTGTCGGTCTCTTCCTCGTTGTTGCACTGGTGGTCGCTGCCGTCGGGCTTGCAGGTCCAAGCGCCGGTCTTGCACTGGTCGCCGTCAGGGCCGTCGCACGGCGCGCCGATGTCGAAGCCTTCGTCGGTCTTGCCGTCGCAATTGTTGTCGAGACCGTCACACAGCTCCTTTTCGCTGTAGCCGGGCACCTGGCTGTAGTCGCAGGTCCACTTGCTGTTGGCGCACACGGCGACCAGCTTGTCGTTGCCGCAGACGCCAACTTTTTTGCAGGTCGAGTCGACCACCGTCAGGTCTTCGTCGGTCTTGCCGTCGCAGTCGTTGTCCTTGCCGTCGCAGGTTTCGGCCTTGCTCTGGTCGACGCCGCCGCCTTTTTGGGTGCTGCACACCACCTGCTTACTGCTGCCACACTGCACCTTGCCGGCGGCGCACTCGCCGACTGCGGGGCAATTGCCGCCGAGCGGGACGCCACTTAGGCTCAGGTTGTCGTCGATCTTGCCGTTACAGTCGTTGTCCAGGCCGTCGCACAGCTCCTGGCCGTTGAAGATGAGGAACGCATCGGGGTTGGTCGAGCACGTCGCCTTGAAGGTGACCGGTGAGCACACCACGGTGCCCGCGCCGCACGCGCCGGTGCCGGTGCAGCTGGCGTCCAGAGCCTTGCCCGAGTAGGTCTGGCTTTCGTCGGTCTTGCCGTCGCAGTTGTCATCGACCGCGTTGCAGACTTCGACAATGTTCTCTTTACTTTCCGCTCCACAGACTGCGAACTTGCCGTCGGCGGCGCACAGCACCGTGCCGTGCTTGCACTTGTCGCTGTCGGGGCCGTCGCAAGCTGCGCCGAGCGCGATGTTGTCGGTGCCGAAGGTAAAGCCCTCGTCGGTAACGCCATCGCAGTTATCGTCCTGGTCGTTACATGATTCTGCGATGTCTTTCTTGAATTCGTCGCCGCAGGTCACGCCTTTGCCGTCGGCGGTGCAGATGTTGACGCCGTTCTTGCACTTGTCGCCGTCGGGGCCATCGCAGGGCACGCCGGTGTCAAAGCCTTCGTCCGTCTCGCCGTCGCAGTCGTCGTCCTTGCCGTTGCACGACTCGGCGATGTCGGTCTTGGTTTCGTTGATGCAGACCTTGCCGCCCTTGTCTTCGCTGCACAGCCAGGTGCCGTTCTGGCACTTGTCGCTGTCGGTGCCGTCGCAGGCCAGACCGACTTCAAAATCCTCGTCGGTCTTGCCGTCGCAGTCGTTGTCGAGCGCGTCGCAGCTGTACTCCTTGTCCGGCTGATAGCCGACCACGCCGTTGTACGAGCAGTCCCAGGTACCGGCAACGCACTTGGCCACCACATTGGCTTGGTTGCACACGCCGGCCTTCTTGCAGGCCGAGTCGCCGATCTTCAAGCCCTCGTCCACGTGGCCGTCGCAGTCGTTGTCGACGCCGTCGCAGGACTCTGACTTGCCCGCAAAACTGCTGCCGCCTTGCATGACGCTGCAAATCGCCTTGCCGCTGGCCGCGCACTCGACTTTGCCCGTCGCCGTGGAGCAGGCGCCTGCGCCGACGCACGACTCGCCGAGCTTCTTGCCGCCAAACGTCTGGTCTTCGTCGGTCTGGCCATCGCAGTCGTCGTCCGCCTTGTTGCAGGTCTCGGCCTTGGACTCTGGCGTGGTGCCGAAGTAATCGGTCGAGCACACCGGCACCAGCAGCTCAGGCGAGCACACTACCTTGCCCGGACCACACTGCCCAAAGCCGTCGCAGTCCTGGCCGACGGTCTTGCCCAGGTAGGCGAGTTCTTCGTCGGTCTTGCCGTCGCAGTCATCGTCCAGGCCGTTGCACAGCTCGTACAGGTCGGTGACCGACTCGTTGACGCACTCTTCTTTCTTGAAGTCAGTCGAGCACGTCCAGGTGCCGTTGGTGCAGCCGTCGGCGTCGGGGCCGTCGCAGGCTTTGCCCAGCTTGGCGTAGACTTCGTCGGTCTTGCCATTGCAGTTGTCGTCCAGGCCGTTGCATAACTCGGGCTGCGGTCCCTTCTTGGGCACGCACAGCACCTGCGCCTGAAAGTTGACCTTGGTGCAAACCGTCACGCCCGGCTGGCATGCACCGATGTTCGAGCCGCACGCCGCGCCGCCACCCGGATTGCCGTCGTCGGTGGCGCCGTTGCAGTCGTCGTCTTTGCCGTTGCAGACCTCGGGGTTGCCGGGGAACACCTCTTTGTCGAATTTCTTGCAGTCGACCTCGTTGTCGTAGCCGTCGCCGTCCTCATCGTTGATCGCGCCGCAGTCGATGTCGCCGTCTTTGCAGTCCTGGTCGATGCCGTCGCCGCACTTTTCGGGCGCGCCCGGATAGCTGGCGGGGTCCTGTGGGTTGCAGTCGTCGGCGACAAAGCCGTCCGAGTCTTTGTCGGCCGGGTCGCAGGTGCCGATCTGGCCGTCGCAGTTCTTGTCACACTTGGCCAACGCCTCGGGGCCGCTGCCGAGCGCCGGGTCGCAGCACGCCTCTTTGGGCACCTTGGGCGAGTAGCCCGAGTCGCTGGGGTTGCAGTCCTGCGGCGCTACGCTGCCGTCGCCGTCGATGTCGCTGGCGTAGCAGCTCTCGTCGGTCAGGCCATCGCAGTCTTCGTCGACGTTGTTGCCCTGGCCCGGCCCTTTGCAGCTCTCCACGATGTCGTAGATCTTTTCGCTGGCGCAGGTCAGCGACAGCCCATCGGCCTGACAAGTCTTGATGCCGTTGGAGCAAAAGTCGCTGTCGTCCGTATCGCAAGTCGCGCCCAGGCCCAAATCGACGAAGTTTTCGTCGGTCTTGCCGTCACAGTTGTCGTCGACGGTGTTGCAGGTCTCGGCTTCGCCGGCGACCGCGTCGATGCAGGCCACCACTTTCTTGGACTCGACGACAGTGCAGACCAGTGTGCCGGCTTTGCATGCGCCGCCGGTGGCACCGCAAGGTCCGCCGCCGCCGGGATTGCCGTCGTCGGTGACGCCGTCGCAGTCGTCGTCGATGGCGTTGCACAGTTCTTTGGCGCCGGGCGAAATCTTGTCGGTCGAGTCCTCGCAGTCGAAAGGCTCAGGCCAGCCGTCGCTGTCCTGGTCGTTTTGCGGCGTGCAAACGCTGTCGCCGTCTTTGCAGTCCTGGTCAATGCCGTCGCCGCACTTGTCTTTGCCCTTGGGGTTGATGGTGGGCTCTTTGTCGTTGCAGTCCTCGGGCGCGAGAAAACCGTCTTTGTCCAGGTCGGCGGCTGCGCATGCAATGACCTTGCCATCGCAATTGAGGTCGCAGGCCTTGCTGGTCGTATCGCTGTCGATAAGCGTCGGCTGACCACTCAGCGGAATCGCCCCGCAACAGGGCTCAGTCGCGCCGGGGTGCATTTCGCTCAAATACGGTCCGCAGTCGCCGAGGTCGGGGGTGCCGTCTTTGTCGCTGTCTTTGGGCGGACAGCCCTCGTCGGTCTTGCCGTCGCAATTGTCGTCGATGGCGTTATTGCAGATGTCCTTGGTCGGCTTTTTCTTTTCGGTGGAGCACACCACCGCCTTCTTGCTGTCGGCGCAGACGAGCTTGCCGCCCGCGCAGGCGCCCAAACCACACGAGGAGCCGAGCGTGGTGTACGTCTCGTCGGTCAGGCCGTTGCAGTCGTTGTCTTGGCCATCGCACAATTCGGGGATCGGCAGCGGCGCGCTGCAGGCGGTCCAGCCGCCGTCGGTACAGATCTGGCTGCCCAGGCACTTGCCGACCGGTGTGCTGGTCTGGCACGACCAGGCGTTGCCCAACTGCGCCACGTTGCAGGTGCAGGTGCTCAGTTGTGGCACGCAGACGTCGCCCGACTTGAATTGCTGACACACAAAGCCGACCGGGCAGGTGCCGCCAGCGCCGCACGCCACACCGCACAGCGACTCCTTGGTGTCGGTCAGCGGTACGCAGGCCTTGGCCTTGCAGTCGTCATCGACTTCGCAGGGCTTGCATAGGTCGTCGGGCAGCGGCAGGCAGTACGGAACCGTGATCGACTTGGTTGCGATGTCCAGACCGCAGCGCATGCCGGCCGGACAGTCGCCGGTGCAGGGCTTGCTGCATACGTTGGGCGAACCGGTGACTGTCACACATTCTTTGGACTCGCACTGGGCGTCCGCCGTGCAGGTGCTGCCAAGGGGCAGCAGCACAACGACATCGGCGTCGCTCGGCGCCACATCCGTCGGTGCATCGGCCCCGGCGTCGACTTCCTGCACATCGTCGGCCGCCTCGGCCTCGACTTCGACGGCACCATCGAGGTCGGGCGCAGCCGCATCCGCGACTTCTTCGCTGGTCTCCTGCGCGGCGGTGTCCACAACCGTTTCGGCCGCGGGCGTATCGGCAACGCCGTCCAGCGGCACCGCGCTATCGGCAGTGGTGCCTGCGCCGACGGCGTCCTCTGGCACGAATTCGGTCGCGAGACAGCCGCCGAGCGCGACCAGGGCGGTAGCCACGGCGAGGGCCATCGCGCGACGGGCGAACAAGAAGCCGAGTGGTTGATGGCACATTGCTTGCGTGCGCATTCCTTTTCCCGCGCGGTGCGCCAGGCGGGCAAAACGCAAAAGGTAGCCCGAATTGGGCAGTTGTTCAACCTCGCGGCACGGCCGTCGCCGTGGCGGATTCGGGTGCTGGGACGGGCGGTTCGGGCGAGACGGCTTCGGCCGGTGGCGGGAACGCGCGCACGTCCGCGTCTGCTGGTCGCGCGGGTGCTTGAGTCCAGACCAGCCACGCCGACGCCGACCACGCCTCGGCGACTGCGCCGTCAAGGCGAAAGGCGATCGCATCGTCAATCGCGATGTCTGCCTGCACCATCAGTGCCGCGTCACCATTGCGGCCGATCGATCCCCGCACGGTCTTGCCGGGCACGAAAACGCCATTGGCGTTGCTATGTTCGCGCATGAGCCGCGACATGTTGCCGGCCAGTGCCTGGATCGACAGGCGATCGATGCGCATGCGCCCGCCGGCCGAAATCGTCGGTGCGCCCCACTGGGCATTCTCCGCGCCCAGCTGCAGCACGCCGGATAGACCGTTGCCGAGTGCACCGCCCCGCACGCGCAGCAACGGCCAGGCCGCTTGCAGGTCCAAGAAAAACGTGGCGCCCGCCTCGATGCTACCCCAGCCGAACGAGTAGCCGCCGCGTGCAGCAAGTGCCGTGCTCAAGTACGACGTCTCGCCTTTGATGCCCGAGGCAATCGGAGTGGGTGACGACGAGACCCTTTGGATCTCGAACTGGTGCACTGCGGCGCTGCCGCCAAGCAAGATGCCCTGCTCGCCTTCAAAGTCCACCTCGACGCCACCGCCCATCATCCGGTGGGCTTCGTGGTGATTGAGGCGATTCTGGCAGTTGAAGGTGTTGTGATAGGCCTGCGCCCCACCGCCGCCGGCAGCGACCGACAAGTGCGGCCGCCGTTGCGAGGCGACGCTGGCGCAAAACACGCACGACAGGCCCACCGCGCACACCAGCCACCAGCGTGCGCCGAAGCGCTTTGCGGCGCCGGGCGCCGGCTTGCTGTGGGGCTGCGTCGGCGTGTGCGGGCGCTCAGGTGTCATGGCCCGGCAGTCTGGCAGGTGCGGCGGGGGGTTGCAAACGCGGGGCGGTCTTTGGACGGGTGCGGCGGCGGCCCGAAATGCCTATTTCGCCGGCACGTTCGGCACCTCGGTGTGCGCACGGCACTGCATCCCGCGCAGTGTGCACCCGGGTTCCGGCGTGTCCTTGGGCAGCGCCGCCGACGCAATCAACGGCAGGGCGACGCTCGACGGCCGCTCGGCGTCGTGACCAATATCATAGAAAACCGGGCCTTTCCACGGCAGCAGCTCAAACCTCCAGTCGGCGCGACTACCACCCGGTGTGTCGATAGCCAGGCGGATGCGTGAGCCTTTGCGGAACACGTGGCCAAAGCCAGCAATCGCGATGCGCACCTGTGTCCACTGCTTGGCGACCAGGGCCTGCTGATCGGCGACGTTGTAGGTCAGGTCCGGCAATAGCGCCGTGGCGTTGGGGCTGAGCTTGCGAAAACTGGCGCGCAACCAGCCGCTTTGTACGAACTGCTCTTGACCGTCGCCGCGCACTTCGCTCAGGTTGACCTCCAGGTCGGCGTCGTCGACGTCGGTCGCGGTGGTGCGCACCCACACGTCGACGCTGCCGGTGCCGAGCATCACCTGGTCGGCTTGCAGCGGCGCCGACAGGAACGACACTTCCTTGCCGGCCGACGGCTTCTTCCAGTCGTAGGTCGGCTTGGTGCTGTACAGGTTCTTGACGCCGATGCCCTGTTCGCCTGCAGTCGCATCGTGTTCAAATGTGCTCGCGGCGGAGGTAGCGGTCGGCGCGGCCGCCAGCAGGCTGCCGTCGGGCTGAAAAAACCAACGCTGCACCTGAGTTTTTGCGGGCGGCCAGGCTTCAAAACCCAGCTTGACCTGGGCAACCGGCGCGCCGGGCGCGTCTTTGCTGCCGCCATTGGCCAGGTAGGCCTGGATTTCTGGCTCCTTTTGCCAGGCAGCCAGGGCTTCGCCATGGGTCTTATAGTTGGCCCAGCGGTCCTCGGGAATCGCCAGCTCGGTGCCAAAAACTTGTTTGGTAAACGCCGGCAATGCCAGCGACCAGAACCCGGGCACCGATGGCACCGTCTTGGCGATGTGCAAGTCGAAGAACGCTTTCCATTCGACCAGCACCTGTGGCGCAAAACCGTCCGCGTGCACGCCGTTGTAGACCAGGATCCGCCGAGACGGGCTGCCCTTGAACTTGTCGAGCAGCGTGACAAAGAACGGCCCGGTCTGCTCGTCTTGCCAGCTACCTGCCAGGAACACCGGCACCTGGATTTTGCCGGCCCAGCCGGTCGGATTGAGCGGATCGAGCAGTTCTGGCTTCCACTCGGCCTTGTTTTTGGCCTGTTCGACATTGTCGACGCGCTGATCATGCAAGAGTTGATTTTCCTTGCACTGAAGGTCGCCCGCGTCGACTTGTGGCTTCTCCCAGCCCTGTCCATACGGCACGGCCTTGTCCAGAACATGGGTGATCCACGACAGCGCGAAGCCCTTGTTGAGGATGCCGCCGGGCACCAACGTGGTCGCGGTGTTGCCGATGACCGACACCGGCGCAATCGCCCCCAGGCTTGGCGGCTGCGTCTTGGCCACGAACAACTGGGTGATGCCCGGGTACGAAAGGCCAACCATGCCGACCCTGTGATGCGCGACCCACGGCTGGGCAGCGACGATCTCGACCGTGTCATAGCCGTCGAGGAGCTGCAGCTCTTCAAAGTAGTCGTAGGCGCCGCCCGAGCAGCCGGTGCCGCGCAAGTTGACGCTGACCGTGGCGTAGCCCGACAGCGCCATCACCAGCGCGCTTGGATCTGAGGGCGCTGCGCACAGCACCGGGTAGGTGCCGCACAGCGCCTCCTGCTCCTTGGATACGATGGGCTTGCCGGGCCGCGCCGGCTCGTAGCCGCTGTAGTTGATGACCGTCGGATAAGGACCTTTATCGGCAGGGCCTGGTAGCGTCGCGAAGTACGCCAGCATGGTGCCATCGCGCATCTTAAGGTAGCCGGTGCCGGCCTTGATCACCTGCTCAGCGTAGTAGGACGGCTTGGGCAGGCTGTTCTCCGCGTCCGTGACATCGACCGGGCCAGCCTCGGCTGCCTTTGCGCCCAAGGCGACTACGCGATAGCCCTTGCCGGGCGCGACCTTGCGAAAGACCTTGCTGCCCCACTTGTCGGCCTTGGCCGTCTGCACGGCCTTGCCAGCGGCGTCGCGCAGCTCCAGCTCCTGATTTGGCTCGGCGTGGGTGGCGTGTACCTGACGCACGCTGCCGCGGGCAAACAGCGCGGTCGGAAAGACCTGGACATCCGCGCCTGCATCGCCCGCCGATGCGCTGTCGGACCCTGCGCCGTCCGATCCAGCGCTGGCGTCGCTGCCCCGGCTGGCATCGCCACCGCCGCTGGTCTCCGTCGCGCCAACGTCACCGTTGGATCCAGCGTCGGTTTTGGCTCCGGCATCTGCCGGTGTGGCGGGGTCGCTGCCGCAGGCGATCGCTGCGATCGCGGTCAGGGTGGCGGCGAGATGGGTCAGGCGGCTGCGTGCAATCATCGGTTTCTCCAGGCTTCGCGGGCGACGCAGGGTACACCAAATCGGCAGACGCGACAGCCCTGGTGTGACCCTTGGCCAATCCCGGTGGTGGCGGGGATTCACCGTCTCGCGCTCGATCGGCGACGCGTCTTGACTGTCAACTGGACACTGTCAAATGGCGCCGCTAGATTGTCCCCATGAGCGACGCCGACCTCACCTACTCCCTCGAAGAGCTGGCCCGCGAGACCGAGTTGCCGCCGCGGACGATTCGTTACTACGTGCAACGTGGAGTCTTGCCGCCGCCGCTCTTTCGCGGCCCGCACACTGGCTACGACCGCCGTTACGTAGACTGGTTGCGTTTCATCAGCGCCCGCCAGGCCGCCGGCTGGTCGCTGGACCAGATCGCTTTGGCCCTGCATGACCTCGACCCGACGACCGGCCGCAGCCGCGGCTTTCGGACGCTCACGCCTGCCGATCTGCGCGCGACGCCGCTGCCCCTGCACCCGGCGCGAACGCTGCAACCTGACCCCGCTCCCGCCGCACCGGCGCGGCCAGCACCCGGCCTCATACCCGGCGATCTTGCCGCGACCGATGTCAACTCGACAGTAAACCCGCCACCGGTCGTGCGCGTCCAAGCGCCCGCCGAGGTGTGGATCCGGATGCCCATCGCCGAGGGCATCGACATGTGGCTGCGCCACGAGACCGACGCTGCGCAACGGTTGCTGCAAGACGTCGTGCTCCAGGCCGCCCAAACGGCCGCGGCTGCGGCCCGCAAGGAGACCCGATGAGTCACTCCCAGCTTGAACCCCCGCCGCGCTGTGGCCTACTGGTCGATGATCACCCCGTGCCGCTGCAGGGCGTCGATGTCGATGTGCGCGTCGTCGCCGGCCAGGCCCGCGTGACCGTCGAACAAGCGTGGCGTAACGATGAGCCCAAGCCCGTCGAGGCCGTGTACGTGTTTCCGCTGCCAGCTGACGCCGCGGTGACGGGCCTGCGCGTGACCTGCGGCGAAGAGGTGACCGAGGCCGAGATCGACGAACGCGAGGCTGCCTTTGCCCGCTACGACAAGGCGGTGCTGGCGGGCCACGGCGCAGCGCTGCTGGAGCAAGAGCGCCCCGACGTGTTCACGCTCAGCCTGGCCAACCTGCTGCCGGGCGAGACGACCAAGGTGCAGATCCGCTTCGTGCAGCGCTTGACCGCCGATGAGGGCGCGCTGCGCTGGGTGCTGCCGACGGTGGTGGCGCCGCGCTACATGCCCGGCACGCCGCAGGGGGCGCGCACCGGCCACGGCAACCACGCGCCCACCGATCGCGTGCTCGACGCCGATCGCATCTCGCCGCCGGTTGGCGATGCACCTTACCAGCTCACTTTGCGCGGTTCGGTGCAGCTGGGCTGCGCAGTTGTGGTGTCAAGTCCCTCGCACGCTTTGAACGTGCAATCGGCCGGCGAAGGTGGGCAATTCGAGCTGTCAGGTTGGCCGCTGGACCGCGACCTCATTGTCGACATCGCCGGCGTTGCCGGGTCGCCCGCGGGCGTGGTGGCGCAGGGTCCGTGCGAGGGTAAGCCCGGCATCGTGACGGCGACGCTGGTGCCCGATCTCGGCATCGGCGCCCGCACCCCCGTCGACGTGGTGTTCGTCCTCGACCGCTCGGGTTCCATGGACGGCACGGCGATGGTCGCCGCGCGCAAGGCCTTGCGGCTGTGCCTGCGCCATCTGCGCGCCGGGGACCGGTTCGGCGTGGTGGCCTTTGACGATCGCTGCGACCTGCTCGCCAACAAGTTGCGCACCATGGGCGAAAAGACCCTGGCCGAGGCCGATCGCTGGATCGCCGGCATCGACGCCCGCGGCGGCACCGACCTGTTGCCCGCGCTGCAGGCAGCGTTGAACCTGTGCTCGGCCGGCGTGGTCGTGCTGCTGACCGACGGTCAGATTGGCAATCAGGACGAGGTGCTGCGCGACATCGTGCCCCGCGCCAAGGCCTCGCGCATCTACAGCCTGGGCATTGGCGAGGCAGTCAGCGACGCGCTGCTCGCCGAGCTCGGCCGCCAGACGGGCGGCGACCTGGAGCGCGTGCACCCCGAAGAGGGCCTGGACGCCAAGGTCATCGCGCTGTTCGCCAAGGCGACCGCAGCCCGCGTGGCCAAGGTCAAAGTGGCGTGGTCCGGCGTCGAGGTGGACGACCAGGTGCCAGGCGACGCGCCCGATCTCGTGGATGGCGTGCCGTGGACCCTTGCTGCTACCTGGCAGACGGGCGGCGTCGGCGAGTTGGTGGTCAGCGGCGTGGGGCCGCAAGGTCCGTTTGAGCAACGGCTGACCGTGACGCTCGACGCCGCAGCCCCGGTCGTCGAAGGTCTCGCCGCTACTTGGGCCGGACGCCGCATTGCCGAATTGGAAGCGCTGCGCGTCGTCGGCAGGCGGGCAGGGACCGTGCAGGCCGAGATCGTGCTGCTGTCCAAGACCTACGGCGTGCTGAGCAGGCACACCAGCTTCGTGCTGGTGCAAAGGCGCCAGGGCGACCGCAAAGCGCGCGGCATGCCCGAGCTGCGGGTGGTGCCGGTGTCGGCGCCGCATGGCTGGGCCATGATGCAGCAGCCCATGTGGGCGTGCACAGGCATGCAAGCGGCGGTCACGATGGCGGGCCTGGCCCCGGGTGGGGGTGCGACGGCGTACCTGGCGCAGGCGCTGGCCGCTCCGATGGCGCGCCTTCTGCCGGCTGCGCCGCCGCCCCCGATGGCTGCCCCGTCGCCGATCGGGCGTGCGCTCTCGGCGTTGCGCAGCAAGCTCAAGGCGGCGCCGCCAACCGCCATGGCGGCCCCTGCGCCGGAGCCGATCTACAACGCGTGCGTCGCGTTCGAAGAGGACGCCGACGGTGCTGCCGCAAGCGACCCGATCGAAGCCGTGCTGTTCCGCCAGCGCGCGGATGGCCTGTGGGGCGGTGCCGACGACGAACTTGCCGCGACGGCGATGGCGTTGGGTCAACTGGCTGATGCCGGCGTCACCTCCGGCCACCCGCTGCACGGCGCCCCGGTCAAGAAGGCCATCGAAGCGTTGTGCGCGCGGGCCGAAAGTGGCGAACGCAGCGCGGAGCTGCGGACGGCGCTGCAGGCGGCGTTGCGGGCGACCGCTGGAGCACGGACCAAGGCGCGGGTGCAGGCGGCGATCGGGCTCCAGTGTGCGTAAGCGGATCGGCGAAGAGGGTGTTGACGTATTTTTGTCTTCGCGAGCGGAATCAGGCGCCCGCAAGGCGAGGCGGAGGCCTCGTGACGACTGAGGCGCACTAGCAGTGCGCCGCAGGGAGGAAGGGGGCTGACAACGAAGCATGGCGGGATGCATGGTTACGCGCAGTAGGCGTTTGGATGTAAACACCCTCTAAGCCGCAGTCTTCGGCACCGGCACCTGCCGCACCACTTCGCGCACTACCTCGTCCGGTGTCGCTCCCTCCAGGTCGGCGTCGGGCTGCAACAGCAGCCGGTGCCGCAGCACGGCCAGGGCGTGGTCTTGCAGGTCGTCGGGCACGACGTAGCCGCGACCCTCGGCGGCGGCCTGCACCCGACCTGCCGCAATCAGCGCAATCGAAGCGCGCGGCGACGCGCCCAGGTGCACCTGCCGGTGCGCGCGAGTGGCGTGCACGAGTCGCACGGCATAGTCCAGCACCGCCTCCGAAACCTCAATGCGATCGGCAATCGACTGCAACTCAAGCAATTCCGCGCCATCGATGACCGCGTGCAAACCGATCCGACCGAAATCCGCGGGGTCTAGACCCTGCAAGTGCAGTCGCAGGATAGCTTTTTCATCTTCCAACGCCGGGTGGCCCACATCGAGCTTGAACAAGAAGCGGTCCAATTGGGCTTCAGGTAAGGCATAGGTGCCTTGCGACTCGATCGGATTCTGGGTGGCGAGGCACAGGAATGGCCGGGGCAGCGCCAGCGGCTTGCCGTCGACGGTCACCTGACGCTCTTGCATGGCTTCGAGCAGCGCCGCCTGGGTCTTGGCTGGTGCGCGGTTGATTTCGTCCGCGAGCAATAGCTGCGTGAACACCGGCCCCGGAACGAACCGGAACTGGTTCTCGCGGCTGTCGAAAATGGTGCCGCCGGTCACGTCGCTCGGCATCAAATCCGGCGTGAACTGGATACGCCTGAACTGCACGTCGGCGGCAGCGGCCAGGGCGCTCACCAGCAGCGTCTTGCCCAAGCCCGGCACGCCCTCGATGAGCACGTGACCGCGCGCGAACAGCGCAATCAGCACCTGCTGCACCAGCGCAGGTTGGCCGACGACCGCCTTGCCGACCGCGCTGGTGACAGCTTCAAAGCGCTGCGCAAAGCGCTGAGCGTCGCGCTGCAGGACAAGCTCGGCATCGGTCATGGTGCTCCTTTGGTGCGGCGCGGCGCGCCCCCGGCGGGCGATGGCGGCAGCTTGCGGTCGAGTTCTGCCAACAGGTCGTGCAGTGCCTGGGCCGTGCGCCCGTCGCCTGGATGGTCGGCGCCAAGCGGGTCGTTGCGCAAGGCTTCCGCATCCAACAGCAGGCGACGAACCGTCCGGGTGTTGGCGCCGGGCTGGGCAGCCGCGACGCGATCGGCCAAGGTCGGCAGGTCGGTCGGCCCCAGGCGTCGCTGCAAGCGGTCGAGCCCCAGTGCACACAGTTGTGCCGAGGGCCAGCGGGTGGCGGCCCGCGACCGCAATAGCTGTCCCAGTGCGCGGACGTGATCGGTGAAGGCCCGCCGCCGGTCGGCCTGTGGCGGCCGCGCAGCGCCAAACCGCGCAGCGTGCAGCCACGCCGCCAGCGCCAGGATCAGTAAGCCCTGGCTCAGAAACGGCAGCAACCCTGCCGCCGCCAACGCTTCGGACGCATCGGCTGCCGGCGGTGCGCCCTGCGGAACCAGCAGCGCCACCTGGCGCAGTGGCGCCGTGTCGCGGGCGAGCGCAACCAGCGCTCTGGCGTTTTGCGGCATGGACATCGCCGCGTTGGCCAGCAGATCGTTGTCGGCGACCACCACCAGGCTGCCACCGCCGGGCGCCGACCAGCGCAGCGCCGCTGGCTGATCGTCGAGCCACAGCAGCGGTTGCGGCTGGCGCTGCAGGTCGCACGCAGGCGGTGCAACGTCGCCGGGCGTTGGCGCGGGTTGCTGGCTCAGTTCGGGGACGAGCCCTGCAAGTTCGCGCCGCAGCACACCAAAGGTGGACGCCTCGTCGCTGACGACGAGCCGAAGCGGCAGCACGATTTGCCTCTCTATCGGACCACGCGAGGACGGCATCGCGCCAAAATCACCGACTTGCGAAGCAGGCGTCGCCAGATCGACCACTGCCCCGTGCAGCGGCGCCAGCGACTGGCCGTGGCTGGCGAACAGAACTACCCGGCCGCCGCGACAGGCGGCGTCGCGCAGCTCAGCCACCATTGATGGCAGGATGGTCGCGTACTCCGCGTCGACCCACAGGGTGGGCGACCCGGCATCGATGTCGCGCACTGCAAGCCGGTGCCCCGTCAGCGTCCAACCCTGGGCGCGCAGCAGGTCCCAGGTCAGTGCACGGCCAGCGACCGTGGTATCGCCCGTGCGTTCGCACGCTGTCAGCTGGATCGCCGCCACCACAGCCAGCACCGTGCGCAAAAGTGGCGCCACCGTGCGCACAGCGCGGTCGGCCTGGTCGGCGTTGGGCGGCTTGCCGGCAAAGCGCCACTGTTCCAGGCCGGCAATCACCTCGCGCAACGGCTTGCGCAACGGGTGGTCTGCTGCCAGCGTCCGCAGCGCCGCCCGGTTGCCCAGCGCCGGGTGCCAGCGCACGATACCGCCGTCATGCAGGTGCCGCAGGGCTGCCGCGTAGAGCCATGCCAAGGCTAGGCCGGGCTCGGTCGGCGCCAATGCCCGGGCCCGGTCCAGCGCCACATCGACGTCCGGCAGCGTACGGGGGCCGTCCAGCGCAAGCGTGTCGATCGCTGCTGCGGCCGCCGCGGGCTGGTTCCGATCGTCCGTTGGTGGTTGCGCGCGCCACTGCCGCCAGATTTTGTATGTCAGCCAGCCCAGCAACGCGATCACCAGGCCGACCAGGATGTCGCGCGACCACGGCATCACCGGCGCGGCGTCGGCTTCAGCGTCGTCGCGCTTGCCGTTTCGCCCATGCGGCCGGCGACCACCGCCATCGACGTCGCCCCCTTGCAGCGACTTGGCTTGGGCGGCAACCAAGCCGGTCGCGTCGGCGGAGAGCGGCAGGTCTTGGCAGTGGGCGGCCCAGGCCTTGCAGACTTCGGCCCGGGGCGCGACCGTGCACCAGCGGCGATGCCCATCCGCGCCGCCTTTCGAACGCTCACAAAGCGAATAGTCTTTGGTTTTGATGAGGTCGCGAACGGTCGCCGCGGGGTCGTCGGCTTGCGGGGGCGCCGCGTGCACCGCCGTACTGAGCCCGAGCGCTGCCACTACCATGCAGAGCGGGCGCATCATGCAGCCCGCCGAGCGGTGCCAGCGTGGGCCTGAACCAGGGCCTGGCACTGTACCTGCAAGTCCCAGCCGTCTCCGCGGGTCCGGCAATCCAGGTACAGCAGGAACCGCAGTACCGTCCAGGCCATTTCGCCCACTGCGGCGCCAGCGACGCCGACCCATTGCAGTGACTCGAACACGCCGGTTGGGCGCTGCCCACCCATCTGCAAGATGCCCAGCAGCGCCTCCCAGCCCAGCACGGCGCTCGCGTACCACCACAGCGGAATCGCCAAGGCGAGCGCAGGCATGGTCCACCGCAATTGCGCGTGCGCCGTCTGCAGCTGGCTGGTCCGCCGCAGCACTTGGGCGACGCCGCCGCGCTCCAGCAGTGCGACTTCATGGGCGAACGCAAAAGCGATCGACGCCACGCCCAGCGTCACCAGCCGCACTGGCCACTCGACCACCTGCAGCCACGCCCAGCGCGGCAGCCGCTGCAGGTACGTCCACAGCAGGGGCCGCAGCCTGACTTGGGGGTGCAGCGCCAGTTCGGCGCATGCGAGCGTCACCAGGCCTGACGACACCCGGCCGACCGCGGCAAGCGCCAACAACACTGCCCAACCTTCCGTTCCCGCGCCGACCGCAAACCACGCCAGCACCAGCACGGGCGCCGCCGCCCACGCCACCGGCCAAGCCAGCCACCGCGCATTGCGGCGCGTGAACTGTATGGCCAGATCGCCGACGGCCAGCAGCGACCGCGGCCGCAAGGCAATGCGATCGGGCATCATCGCGCAGGCCGCCGCGGCGGCCGCCACCCGCCCAGCCACACTGCAACGAGCATCGCTTGCAGGGCACCGAAGGCCCACTTAAGGGGCATCGGTACTTGCGACGGCGACCACACACCTTCGATACAGGCAGCCACGGCCAGCATTACCGCTGCGCCGGCGACCAGCGTGGTGACGTCGGTCTTGGCGGCGCGCAAGCTGTCGCGGCGCGTCAACTGCCCCGGTGCAACCCAAGCCCAGCCTGCGCGCAGCCCCGCCGTGCCCGCTACCACCAGGGCCGTGAGCTCCCAAGCGGCGTGGCCGCAGACAAACGTCACGATTTGCAAGCCTTTGTGGTCGCCCGCGAGAAAGCCGATGCTCGCGCCGGCGTACAGTCCCTGCACGACCATCTGGTACAGCGATCCCGCCCCCGCGAACATGCCAGCCGCAAAAGCGTTGAACGCGATCGAGGTGTTGTGCTGCACGTAGAAGGCGACGCCGGCCAGGCCTTCGGTCAGCGACCGTCCAGCCTGCGGCGCCTGGGCGTGCATGCGCCGCAGATCCTCAATGGCCGCCTCGCCGCACAGCGATCGCGCGAACTGGGGCGCGAACCACGCGACCAGCGCCGCCGAGACGAAAAAGCCCCAGAACAACAGTGAACACAGCGCAAACAAGCGGCCATTGGCCCGCACCGCTTGCGGGACCTGCTGCACGACGAACGCGACCACGTCGAACTGGCGCGGTTGCGCGCGGTACAGCGCATTGTGGGCGCGCCCCATCAAGCCGTCGAGCCAGGCCAGGGTCGCATCATCGGTCGCGCGGGCCCGCGCGCGTGCAGCATCGGCGACGACGGCGCGGTAGAGGGCAGCCAGTTCGGCAAGCTCCCCGCCGGTCAGGCTCGGATCGCGGCGTTGGGCCCGCGCCACCAGCGCCTCCAGACGACGCCAGCGATCATCGAGGCGGTCCACGCCGGCAGCTGCGGTCATGGCCGGCCTCGCTGGGCCTGCTCTCGATTGTGCAGCCGGGCGTAGACGGCGAGCAACAGCGCCACCGGCTCCACCGGCCCCGGCAAGCCGAGGCGCAGGGCCAGCTGCGGCGCGTATTCGCAGGCGATTTCGGCAACGCGCGCGCGGCCGATGGTGGGCAGGCGCAGCACCAGCGCGTCGAGCGTCCGGCGCTCCTCGGGTGGCAAGACAATGCGCTTGGGCAGCGCGGCCAGCAGCAGCGGGTCGGCGGCCTCGCGAGGCGGCGCGCCCATCGGCCGCTCCGGTCGATCGACGACGACCATGGTGTCGGCCAACCAATCGCCCAGCCGGCGAAAGCGGGGATCGACCGCGCTGGCCACGGTGCCAACGACATAGCAGGCCATCGGCAAACCATCGGCGGCACGCAGCAGGTTGCGCAGCAGCGCGTCGGCGCCCGCGATCGGGTAGCCGCCGGTCCGCACCACCCGCAGGCCCATCCAGCGCTTGCCCGGCGTCTGGCCGTCGCGCAGCCACTCGAACAGCACGTAGTAGAACCACTCGACGATGAACCAACCGAGCAGCAGGGCCCCCAAGCCCACCTGGTCCAGCGCGGGCAATGCCACCGCGGACACCGACAGCGCAAACAGTAGGCCTGCCACCGCCGCCGACCGAATCACGCCGTCGAGCGCCCAGGCCGCACCGCGCTGGAAGGGCCCGGCCACCTCAAACTGGACGACGAGGTGCTCCGGTGTCTCGACCGTGGCCACGCAGTCGATGCGGGCGCCAGCGTCCGCGCTCATCGAGCCTCGTCGGGGGCCGACGAGACCTGCACTTGCTGCACGGCCAGGTGCAAGTCGTTGGCCTTGAGTGCGGCGATGACGTGGGTGATGACTGCATCGCCGACCCGCCACTGCGCGCCGTAGTCCGCCAGCCAGTAGTTGCAGCGCGCCAGCACCCAGCCCTCGCCGATCTCGCCGAAAAGCACCGCAGGTGCCGGATCGGCCGCGATGCCGTCCACGTCACGCAGCGCGGCTTGCGCCACCGCCCGCACGGCCTCCAGGTCGTACTGCACGGGCACGTGGAATGTCTGCGATCGCAAGATCGGCGTGCCGCGCTGGGTGAAGTTGTACACCTGGCCCTGACCGACGACGCGGTTGGGGATGACGATGAGTTCGTCGCACAGGCCAATGAGCACGGTTGCCCGCCACGTCACCTCATGGACCTGACCGCTCCACTTGCCGGTGATGCCCACCACCTCGACCCAGTCGCCGATCTCGTAGGGCTTGTCGATCTGCATGGCGATGCCGGCAAACAGGTTGCCCAGCGAGTCCTGCATCGCCAGGCCCAGCACCACCGACGCCACTGCCGACGTCGCAAGCAACGGCGCGAAGTGCAAGTCGAACAGCCGTGCCGCCAGCCAGCCCCCCGTCAGCAGCGCAACTACCGCCGTGAACGTGTTGATGAGCAGCGCTGGCACGCCCTCGCGCATGTGGCCGAGGAACAGCAGTTGCGTGAACAGGATCTTGAGCGTCTTGACGAACGTGGTCGCGCCCTGCACCAGCACCAGCAGGCCAAGCCATGCACGCAGCCCGCCAAACGCGAACTGCATGAACCACTCGAGGTCGAGCGTGAAGTACGTGAGCGCGACGCCGCCAAACACGCCGGTATGTAGCGACAGGTTGGCCAGTTCGTGGCGCAGACTGCGGTGTCGCTCGATGCTGACGCGCCGCAGTGCCAGCGAGTAGAGCACCCACATCGCCAGACCGCCGGCGACCAGCACAAGGCACGGCTCCAGCGCGATCAGGCTGTCGACGCGCGATTCACTGAGCCACGGGCCGCGGGGATTGGCCTTCATCTGTCCAGTTGCCGCTCACTCGGCTGCGCCGGCCGCCAGCATGTGCACGGCGTGCAACGCCTCTTGAAGGGTGGGCGCGAGCTTGGGCGACAGCACCACGACCGTCGGCCAGTCCAACTCCACCAGTGTCCGCCGTTCGAGCTCGCCGCACAACCGCGCAAGCTCGGTGGCGCCAAATTGGCCGGCCGAAGACTTGAGCGTGTGAGCCGCTCGGCCGACCGTGCGTGCGTCGAGGCGCTCGACGCCCAAGGCGATTTCCTCGCTCAACTCTGTGGCCGACAGCGCAAAACTGGCGACCAGCGACTGCAGGCCCTCCGCATCGTCGCAGTACAGGTCCAAAATGTTTGTCAGCGCGGCGTGGTCGAGTTGCACAGTCAAGTCGCGGACCCCACAAGGCGTTTGGCGCAGTCTAGGCGTGTCGCGGCAAACCGGCAACACTTACCTCGGGACCCCTGGAAAAACGCCAACGGCGGCCCCCAAATGGCAGGCCGCCGTCGCGGTGCAGCGGGTTATCCTACTTGGCGCGGGCGGGCAGGCCGTTCAGCAGCACCAGGTTGTTCTGGCCGGCGCTCATCAGGCCCTGCATGGCCGCATTTTTTTGCGGCAGCAGCGTCGCAAATCCGACGACGTCCGGCGCGGCGGCGGTCTCGTGTCGGGCGGTCGGCTGCGCGAACTCGTTGATCAACTTGACTTTGACCGCGCCAGCGATGGCGCTGTCCGGTCGGACGCCTTTGTGCTGCACGTAGCTGCCGAGATTGCCGGCGGTAAAGGCCGCCGACACGGCGGAGGTCTGGCTTGCGGCCGGCCGAGCGGCGCCCGCTGCGAACCCGGTCAAGGGCAGGGCGGCGGCAAACAGGGCGGACAGGGTCAGGACAATGCGCTTCATGGGATGCACTCCAAGGTGGACGGCGCGGGGCCGTGAAGGGGCGAGCTGTCGCGGGGGCGTAGACAGTCGGGTCCGGCTGGCGGGCGGAACCACTCCGCCTTGCCTTTGCTCCGGTTCCGGGTTCGTCCCGGCATGGAGGTCAGACGCGGGTCCCGCGGAGGCGATCTAACGGGTGAAAAAAATCTGCAGAACGTCCAGCGCCGGGGCTACGCGCCGCCTGGTGCCGCCGGTCCGGCCCACGACCAGGTGCCGCAGTCCAAGCAGCGCAGCATCCAGGCGTTGCGCTGGCGGCTCCACACGGCTGTCATCGGTGTGTGGCAGCGTGCGCAGGGCGGCCGCGTCGGCTCGTTGCCGGTCAGCTCCGGCGCCGCGCCGGCAATCCAAGCGTTGCAGGTGTTGCAGCGGTGGACCCAGCTGCGATCGCGCGCTACCCACACGCTTTTTGCCAGCTGTCGACAGTCCGGGCAGGCGTGCAGCGCTGGCCACGGCGGACGATCGGCCTCTGGCTGATCTGAGCGCCCACAGCGCAAGCAGTAGCCGGGACCATTTCGGGTGGACTGACGCGGACCCGAGCAATGCCGGCAACGCTCCGTCGGCCGATCGTTGTCATCGACGCTGTAGCTGGCGCGGCACTCTGGGCGCAGCAGGCCCGTACAGCGCATGGCACGCCGACCGTCAAACGCCTGAACCGCCATCGGAGATCGGCACGATGGGCAAGCGGTGCGCGTTGCAGAGGCGCCGTCACTTTGCGCGCTATCCGCTGCAACGCCCAAGCGGCGCAGTTCGGTGACCGCTTGGGCGGTAAAGCGTTCGATGTCGGCAACGAACGCGGCAGGGTCGGCCTGACCGCGCCGGATGCGCTCCATCGTCGCCTCCCACTGCCCCGTCATCTCGGGCGACTTCAACGTATCCAGGGGCAGGCCGGCAATCAGCGCCACGCCCAGTGGGGTCGCGACCAGGTTCTTGCCCTTGCGCGTCGCATAGTCGCGCTTGATGAGTGTCTCGATGATGTTGGCGCGGGTCGCGGGCGTGCCCAAGCCGCTGTCTTTCATTGCGCCGCGCAACTCCTCGTCGTCGATGAGCTTGCCCGCGCCTTGCATTGCAGCCAGCAAGTCCGCCTCGCTCATCGGCTTGGGCGGCGAGGTCTTGCCGGCCTTGGTCATCAGTTCGACCACGTCCACTGGCTCACCGCGCCGCAGCGGTGGCAATTCGCCGTCGTCGTCGTCGAGCCTTGTGCTCTTGTCGCGGCGCGGCTGATCGACTGCGGTCCAGCCGGGATCGATGACAACCGCGCCCGTGGTCTTGAACAGTTCGACCTCGCCCTGGTCCGGCTGCACCGCTGTCACCGCCGTCGTCTTCTGCTCGATACGGTCGCCAAACCACGTCGACAACAGTCGGCGGGCCACCAGATCGTAGATGCGCTGCTGGTCGGCGCTCAGTTGGGGCTCGGCCTCGACCATGCGCACGGCCTTGTTGGTCACCGTGATGGCCGGGTGGTCCTCGACCTCCTTGTCGTCAACAAAGCGCTTGCCGACCGGCGGAAACTGGCCGCCCTGACCCATCGCTCGCACCTGGCCGACCCAAGCCGCCCACGGGCCGCGGTCCAGTGCGCTCAGCCAACTCGGTGCCTGCGCGGCGTCTTGCTGCGTCAGGTAGCGACTGTTGGTGCGCGGATACGAAATCAGTTGTGCTTCATACAGTTCCTGCGCGATCGCCAGCGTCTGCTCGGCGGTCAAACCAAAGCGCTTGTTGGCTTCGCGCTGCAAGGCCGTGAGATCGTACAGGAGCTCTGGCTTGCGCTTCTCCTGCTTCTTGTCGACCTTTTGCACGTGCGCCTGGCCAGCAAGCAAACGCTGGCGCATCTGCTGTGCGGCCTGCTCGGTGTCAAAGCGCTCGACTGCGGCGTCGCCCTCGCCGGGCTTGTACCAGCGGCCGGTGTAGGTCTGGCCGTCGGCAGTGCGAAATCGCGCGACCAACGTCCAGAAGTCCTTGGGCACGAAGTTGGCGATTTCGTTTTCACGGCGGACCAGAATCGCCAGTGTCGGCGTCTGCACCCGGCCGATCGAGCGCACACCCGATTGGCCCAACGCCCGCGCCACCAGCGTTTGCGCGCGCGTGCAGTTGATACCGACCAGCCAGTCGGCCTGTTGGCGACAGTGCGCCGCAGCCGTCAGCCCGGCGAACTCGGACTCGTCGCGCAACTGAGCCCACGCAGAGCGAATGGCGTCGTCCGTCAGCGCACTGGTCCACAGTCGCTTGACCGGCTTGTCGCACCCAGCGAGATCATAGACCAGGTGGAAAATCAGCTGGCCCTCGCGACCGGCGTCGGTCGCGTTGACAATCTCGGTCACGTCGGGGCGGAGCAGCAGCCCACGGACGGTGTCGTACTGGTCGCGCGTCGCCGCAATCGGCGCGTAGGCAAACGGCCTCGGCACGATGGGCAGCGTGTGGAACGACCACGCTTTGGCGCCGTAGTGGTCGGCGTCGGCCGGCTCGACGAGGTGCCCAACGCACCACGAGATGATGACGCGCGCATCGCCGACTTGACCTTGCAGCGAGCTGCGGCCCTTGCCGGTCACACCCAGCGCGGCGGCAATCGCCCGGGCCATCGACGGTTTTTCAGCTAGGACGAGGCGCATCTTGGACCTGGCGCACGGGGCGCGGCGGCAGTTTGCCCCGTTTTCGGACACCGACAAAATCGTATCGATCTTGTCGGCCTTCCGTTTGCTCGCTTGGTGGGTTGCCAAGCTCGCGAAAGCGTTCGACTCACGGCAGCTGAGTCAGGCCTCAATGTAACCAACATCAGTTTGCCCCGTTTTACCGTCACGAGTCACGGGGTGACCGGCCCCGCCATGGGGCCGCAGTCGTGCGATCTGTGGATAAGTTGTGCATGAGTGCTTTACATGCTTGAAAGTCTATGGCAGATCGGCGCGCCCCGACGCCCAGAGGCGTCTTGGAGCCCGGAATGCGGCCTGCGCCGCTGCGAACACAAAACGCCTTGATTCGCGCTCTGTTGGGTGTGATCGCGTGTGCCGGCACCGTCGGTCCTGGTCGCAGCCTCGCCGCGCCGCGCACCCACCTGGCCCAGGGGCAGCACGCCGCCGGCGCAGCCATCGACGATGACGCCGCGTTGCCGGCCGACCACGAAGAAGACCTGGTGCGCTACGACCCCAAGCGGCCACTGACCATCAGCACGCGGATGGCGGCGCGCTGCCGCGAGCACATGCCGACGCTCGAAAGCGCAGCAGACCGCTACCACCTCGACCCCTGGCTGCTGGCGGCCGTCGCCTGGGTCGAGAGCGGGTTTTCGCCCAGCATCCGCTCCGGCGCGGGCTCGCTGGGCCTGATGCAGCTGCAACCGGTGACTTCGCGGGTTTTCGGCTGTGGCCGGCCGCGCGATCCGACCTGTGGCGCAGATGCTGCCGCTCAGTTCATGCGGGCGCTGCTGCGCAAATACAAGGGCGACGTGGTCTTTGCGCTGTGCGCGTACCACGCCGGGCCGGCGCGGCCGACGCGATCGTGGAAGAAAAGTGAATTGCCTCGCAATCTGCACTATGCCACGCGGGTGTTGGAAGCCCGGGCGCGGCTGCAGCGTTACGGCTGCGACGGTCGCGCGCTCACAGCGTCATCGCCTGCAACCACGCCCAAGTCGACGGCGATGGCCGGCGCGGACTGAGACCGCGAAAGTACTGCAATTGGCATGGGATAAAATTAAGGCGGCGCCAAACTCGCGCCGTTGCCAATCTGCTTGCGCGCGATAACCGTCTGCTTGCGCGCGATAACCGTCTGCTTGCGCGCGATAACCGTCTGCTTGCGCGCGGCTACTGATCGCGCAAGTGGCGCTCGATGAGCGGCATCACCGCCCGGGTGAAGCGCACGCGGTTGTCCGCGGCCTCGCGCAACGCCGTCACACACTCCTTGTTCTTGGTCTCGATGGTCGGCGACTGGCCGTCGACCAGCTGACGGGCGCGCTTGGACGTCATGATCACCAACGCGAAGCGGTTGGGGACAGTGTCGAGGCAATCTTCGATGGTAATGCGGGCCATGTCGGCGACCTTGCGGCGCGAGGACGCGCCAAATCCGGCGCGCAGACGCCGAAGGGGGCAGCATCTTAACCAGTGCCATGCCTTTGTCAACCGGCGCGTTTGCGGCAAACTGTCGCCTCGGCGCGTGGTTGCGCGGCACCCTGAATTCCCTTACCCTCGCCGCCGCAGGAGGCGGTGTTTGAGCGGCCAGGAACCCCAAGAGAACGACCCACTCATCGGCACCACGTTTGCCGATCGCTACCAGCTGGTGTCGCGCCTGGGCAAGGGCGGCATGGCCGTAGTCTACAAGGCCACGGACAAGAACCTCGGCCGCGAGGTGGCCCTCAAGGTCCTGCGCAAAGACATCGCCGCGGATCCAGTGGCCGCCAAGCGCTTGATCCGCGAAGCGCGCGCTGCTGCCGCGCTGCACCATCCCCATATCATCACCATCCACGACGTCGGCGAGTACGCGGGAACCGTGTACGTGGTGATGGAAATTCTGGTCGGTCAGCCCCTGTCAGACGTGATGGAAGAGGTCGGTGCGCTCGGCGTCGAGCGGTCGCTCAACATCGCCGAACAACTGACCAATGCGCTCAGCGTCGCCCACGGCCACAACATCATCCACCGCGATATCAAACCCGAGAACCTGTACCTGTTGTCGGCTGGCGGCGGCGACTTCGTCAAGGTCCTGGACTTCTCGATCGCCAAGCTGCCGACCGAGATGGTGACGGCTGCGCTGACGCGTGCCGGGTCGGTATTTGGGACCCCGCACTACATGGCGCCCGAGCAGGTCGAGGGCAAGGAAGTCGGCCCGCAAACCGACCTGTATGCCGTCGGCGCCGTGCTGTACGAGATGATCGCTGGCGAGCCGCCCTACGACGGCGCTAGCGTCATTGATATCCTGCTCAAGCACGTCACGTCGCCGGCGCCGCAACTGTCGCGTCTGGGCATCAAGTTGCCCAATGGCTTGAGCGAGTTGTGCGTCAAACTGCTGGCCAAGAAAAAACAGGATCGTCCGCAGACCGCATCGGCTGTCCGCGAAGAACTCGCGCGCATGCTGGCCGAAGTGCGCCACGACAACGAGTCGATCGCGTCTGGTGCTACCCAAAGTGAGCTCGGCGCCGACGTGGTCGCAGGCCTGCAACAAGCCGGCGTGATGCCGAGCCGGCCGGACAACCCGACCGTACGCGAAGACCATCCGGCCGACGAGGGCGTGAGCGCCCCGGGCGCCAGACCTGCGAACAAGCAACCCGCGATCCCGGAGCCCGAGGCACGCACCCTGGCCGTCGATACCGCAGCGATCACCGCAGGTGTCGTGGCGGCGCGCGCACGCGCCATGTCGTCTGGCATGTCACCGGTCGCGGCGATGACCATCGACGTCGAAGAGCCGATTGGACTCGAGCAGCTGCCCGACGACCTGCCGAGCGGGCCGCCGCCCGACGACCTGCCCAGTATGGCACCCGAACTGCCGAACACGCCGACTGCGGAGCGCAGAAAGTTCGTTGCGGTCGGCGATGACAGCAGCGACCAGCGCACGATCGTCGGCGTGGGACTGGGCAAGATGGTCGCCGAGATCGCCCGGCAGCGCGCGACCGGTGCAACTGCCGCCCCGGCACTGGTACCTGCCGCAGCTGGCGCGCAGCCTGCTGGTCCGGCGGCACAGCCTGCCGCCTCGTCCAGCCGGCCAGCTGCGCCGGCGGCAAGCGCGCACGCGGTGCCCAACCCACCCGGCAGTGCGCCACCGTCTGCCCCGCCGCAGCGTCCGGCGTCGTCGCCCGTTGAAGCGCCTGGCGCGGTCGTGGCCGGTACCAACCGGCCCAACGCGCCCAAGCCACCGCCGCCGCCGAGCGGCCACGCGCACACGATGGCACGCCGGCCACCGCCCAGCCGTGGCATGCCGGTGCCAGTCGTCGACGACCGCGCCACCACTCAGCCGGGCCTGGGCCTGGAACCAGTCCCGCCGCCAGCCGCCGACGCTTCGGTGACGGCCGCCAGTACCCAGGTCGTGCGCGTAACCCGCGCTTCGGGCGTGCATGCGGCTGCACCAGCGGAAAAGCCCTTTTTGCCCAAGCCGGTCATCATCGTGGGCCTGCTGTTTGCGGCCGTGGCGGTCGGGGCTGCGCTGTGGCTCTTGCTGGGCGGCCAGGTCTGACCGGCGACGTTGCCGCTTGTTTTCGAGATCGCCTGACTCCTATCAAGCGCTGCGCGATCACCTCGCCGGCTCGCTGATTTGCGACGGGCTCGGAGACCGGCGCGGTGACCTCGACTTGTTCGACGCCTGCGCTGCCTACGTGGCCGGTCGTCCCAACCTCGTCACGGCAGGCAAGGCTGCCTTTTCGGTCGAGGCGTCGCTGGCGCTGGGCCCCGGCAAGCTCTGCTCGCGTCGTTATATCGTCGGCGTGCCGGTCGCGGCGCTTGGCCGATCGCCGTGGGCCGATCTGACCGCGTGGCTGCTGTGTGCCAGTGCCCCGCTCGAAGTCCATGCTTGTCTGGACCGACTGCGCATCGAAAGGGAAGTCCCGACTGCCGTGCACCTGGGCATGGAGCGTGCAGTCGGTCAGGCTGAAAACCGCCGCTTCTACGTCGAACGGCGCCCGCTGCAGGCGCTCTTGGGGCCTGCCCAAGGTCCGCCGACGCTGGCCATGGTCGGGGGCCAGTGGCCTGCGGCGGGCAGCCCGGTCCGGTGGCGGCATTACCTTGAAGCCGCGGCCTCGCTGAGCCCGCCCCCGCCACCCGAACTCGCCCACGGACTGGCTGCCCATCCAGGCGCAAGTGCGGGGTATGTGTGGTGGCGCAGCGATCTGGGCGGCCCCGACAGCGCCAGTGACACCTACTGGCATTTTCGCGGCTGGCCACTGGCGGCTGCGGTGGAGGCGCTCGCGGCGCTGGCCGAACGGCATTGTGGTGGAGGGCAGGCCTGCGCTGCGGCGCTTGCCCGCGCGCCCGCGGGCGCCCTGCTCAAGGCGGTGGGCGTCGGCGTCGACGCGCGCGGTCCGCGCCTCAAGGTCTATCAGGCCCCGCCGGATCGGGCGGTTTAGCCGCGGCCAAGTGGCAACGGCGCACCAGCGCCAAGGAAGCGCCAGCGATCGCCTCGCCGCGGTCCGTGGTGGCGTCGCCGAGCAAGACCGCTTCGATGCAGCCAGCGGGTGCGTCCCGCAGGGCTTGCGCGGCATTTTGCCGCGATAGCACGATCGGCTGGGTAAACAGCGGCGCTGCTGGCTGCGCCTGCAAAACCGCACCCTGAGCGAGGCCCCGCGGCGCTGCCAGCACCGCGCGGCGCGCCGAGACGATGCGCAGCTTCGGCGGTTGCCACTCCAGCACCACGGCCACCGGGCCGAGCGGAATCAGGTCGGCGCTCCGCGCAGCGCTGGCGATGGCTTCGTCAGGATCGCCGCGGCCATCGTAGGGCACCTCAAGCACGGCGCCCGGTGTGTCGGGTGCAGCCTTGAGAAATCGCACCTCAAACAGCGCCTGTCCGTGCTGGCTGACCCGCCAGGTGCCGGACTGGGACGCGAGTTCTACACCTGCCCGTGGCCAGGCGACGGCCAGCAAGCGACCGTCCGCGTGCGCGCGCAGCTGCCAGCGCGCGCGCCAGGCCGGCAAGGCCAACGTCGCGGCGACAACGGCGTCCACCCCAGTGCCGTGCACATCCAGGGTCTCAATAATCAGGTTCGCGGCTACGTCCGCTCGCGCTAGCGCCAGCACAGCAAGCTGCACTGTTGCCGCCCCTTCATCGGTCGGCGCGCACTTGCCACCCTGACCGGCCGGCGCTGCCGTCGCCGCAAAAACCGCGCAGCCTTGCGCGCCGAAATGCCAGGCCAGCCCCGCTGCTGGCCATAGGACCGCAGCACTGTTGGCTTGGATCCGCCATTGGGCCGGTGCCGCCGCACTACCCACGACGGCGCCGCTTTGAGCCACTGCCATGTCCGGATCGGTTTTGCGCAACCACGTGCCGACAGCCCCGAGCCAGCGCGGGCCGTCGCGCAGGCCTAGCAGCGAACCTTCCGGCGGCAAGGCAGACGTCGGCGTTGACGCCTGTGCCGGCGCCGGGGCCGTCGATGCAGTGGCTTCGGCAGTCGGCGCGGCGACGTCCGCAGCAGCAGTCGTTGCCGCCAGGCTCGGCAAAGGCTGCCCTGGCTCGCGGAGTGCAGCGGGCTCACCATGCTGCACGGCAGGTAAGTCCGTGGCCCCCGCAGCCGGCATGCTCGACCCGCCGGCGCGACCACAGGCGGTCCAGACCGCAACAGCAACATACAAGACCGCGAATTTGCGCATCGACGCCACCGGGCCAGACCCAGCCCCGCTACTGCCCATGGTGCGGCGAAACGGATCGGAACGGAACCACTGCGAAGACGAGCACCCACAGCGAGGGGCACAATTAGACCCACGACCGCCGATCGCCTTGCGCCTGCGACCGCCAATCGTGTATGACTGTGCCGCTCTGGCGGCCACTGGCCCCACGGCAACGGCACGAGGGCGAGCAACGTCGCGAGGGTGGCGTTGCCCCAGCCTCGACCCGGCTCGCGCGCGGTGCTACGCCTGCGACGCGACCACGGTTTGGAGAACCACCATGAAATCCTGGCTCTGTACCAGCGCGGCTGCGCGCGCCCTGTTCAACCGTCGCAGCCTTGCCGTGATCGCGCTGTGCGCGTTGGCGACGGGTTGTGGTGAAGACGGCAACACGGACGGCACTCAAGGCGAGGATGCGGCTAGCGGCGGTGGTGTCGACGTCGCGGTGGGTGTCGATGGTGCTGGCGGGGGATCGACTGACGCGGCCGCTGGCGCTGACCAGGGCACGGGCGCGGACAGCACGACCCAGAACGACGCGATCACTGGCGACGGTGCAGCGGGCGACGGTGCAGCGGGCGACACGGGGTCGCCGGACGACACGGCGGCGGGCAGTGACGCGAAAACGCCGGACGACACCGCCACAGACAGCGACGCCAAGGCCCCGGACGACACCGGCGGCGGCACGGATGGCGCCGTGACCCCGCAAGACACAGGTACGCCCGCCGACGGCGGCGGCCAGGGTGACACGGCAACCCCAGTTGACGCCGGCGAAAGCGACACGACGCCACTGGATGGCGGCGTCGGCCCCAGCGGATCGACGCTGTGCAACCCCTGCGCCACCAGCGCAGAGTGCGGCGACAAGGCCGCTTGCGTGACGTACAGCCCGGCGTTGGGTTCGTTCTGCGCCAACGCCTGCACAGTCGACGCCGACTGCGGCAGCGGCTATCAGTGCAAAGAGATGGCCGACGAAGCTGGCGCCAAAGCGCTGCGCTGTATCAAGGCCCCCGACAAGGTCGGCGACACCGCCCCCGGCACCTGCGCATGCAGCGAAAAGGCCGTGGCAGCAGCGCTCGCCACCGCCTGCGAGAATGCCAACGAAGCTGGCGCCTGCAAGGGCACGCGGACCTGCACCGACAAGGGCTTGGGCGCTTGCTCGGCGCCCGCGCCTGCAGCCGAGTCCTGCAACGGCCTTGACGACGACTGCGACGGCCAGACCGATGAGGCGACCTGCGCCGACGGCAATCCGTGCACGACGGACAGCTGCGATCCCAAGTCCGGCTGCGTCAACACGCCCAACAGCGACGCCTGCGACGACGGCAACGCGTGCACCAGCGGCGACACCTGCAAGGACGGCACCTGTGGCGGCGCGGCCGTGACCAAGTGCGACGACAGCAACCCCTGCACCGATGACGCTTGCGACCCCGCCAAGGGCTGCACCGCCACCGACAAGGCCGACGCCAGCCCCTGCGACGCTGACGGCAACCCCTGCACCAAGGACGACAGCTGCCTGGCCGGCAAGTGCGCCGCCGGCGCGCCCGTGGACTGTAACGACAAAATCGCCTGCACCGCCGACAACTGCGACAAAGCGACGGGCGCTTGCACCCACGCAGACTTTGCCGACGGCACCGAGTGCAGCGACGGCAGCGTGTGCACCGGCGCCGACGCCTGCAAGGGCGGCAAGTGCACCGGCGAGGCCGTGGCTTGCGACGACAAGAATCCGTGCACCGCCGACGCGTGCGACACTGCCGCCGGCTGCACCGCCACTGCGCAAGACGGCAACCAGTGCGAAGACGGCGACCTGTGCACCACCAGCGATATCTGCGCGGGCGGCAAATGCACGGCCGGCGCGGCCAAGGTGTGCGACGTTGCCGACCCGTGCATGACCGGGGCTTGCAACCCGCTCGACGGCGCCTGTGCCAGCAGCGCCAAGCCCGCCAACAGCCCCTGCAGCGACGGCAGCGCCTGCACCGACGGCGACATTTGCGGCGACAAGGGCTGCGCCGGCAAGGCGGTCGACTGCGACGACAAGAACCCATGTACAAGCGACGCCTGCGACAGTACGGCCGGTTGCACCCACGCCGATGCCTCAGCACCATGCAGCGACGGCAACGAGTGCACTGAGTTCGACGGCTGCACGGCCGGCGTGTGTGTCGGCATTGCCAAAGAGGCCACCGTTTCCTGCGCCGACGGCAACGCCTGCACCACCGACGAATGCGACCCCAAGACCGGCTGCACCCACACCAACAGCACCGAGCCGTGCGAAGATGGCAGCGCCTGCACCGACGGCGACGCCTGCGCCAACGGCAAGTGCGTCTCGGGCAAGAACCTGTGCGTGTGCCAGACCACCGCCGATTGCTCTGGCCTGGAGGACGGCGACAAGTGCAATGGCACACTGTTCTGCGACACCAACACGGTGCCGCACACCTGCAAGGTGGACCCCAAGACGGCCGTCACTTGCGCGCCGGGCACAGTGGCGTGCACGACCAGCACCTGCAACCCCGACACCGGCCTGTGCGGCCCCGCGCCTGCTGGCGAAGGCAAGCCGTGCGATGCCGACGGCAACGTCTGCACCGCCGGTGACAAGTGCACCAACGGCAAGTGCGTTGCCGGCGCCGCGCTCGGTTGCAACGACAAGAACGCCTGCACCGACGACAAGTGCGACGCCAAGCTCGGCTGCGTCCACACCGCCAACACCGCGGTGTGCGAAGACGGCAGCAAGTGCACCAGCGGTGATGTCTGTGCCAACAAAGTGTGCACGCCCGGCAAGCCGGTGGTCTGCAACGACAACAACCCTTGCACCACCGACCAGTGCGACACCGCGACCGGGCAGTGTGCGACCTCGCCCGCCGCCGGCAGCTGCTCGGACAACAACCCGTGCACCGACAACGACGCTTGCGCGTCCGGCAAGTGCGCGCCCGGCCCGGTCAAGGCCTGCAACGACAACAACCCGTGCACCACCGATTCGTGCGACGCCAAGCTCGGCGCCTGCGTCAACCTGCCGAACGCCGCCACCTGCAGCGACGGCAATATTTGCACCACCAACGACACCTGCGCGCTCGGCAAGTGCCTGCCTGGCAAGCCGCTTGCCTGCGACGACAACAACGTCTGCACCGATGACTTCTGCGACCCGCAGACCGGCAAGTGCGCGACCAAGTTCAACAGCGGCCCGTGCAATGACGGCACGCTGTGCACCGTCGGCGACCTTTGCGCAAACGGTGCATGCGCCGGTGCGGCGGTGTTGTGCGACGATCAAAACCCGTGCACGGCCAACAAGTGCGACGGCACCACTGGCAAGTGCAGCTTTGCCAACCAGGACGGCGTAGCCTGCGAAGACGGCAACAAGTGCACCGTCGGCGACCTGTGCAAGGGCGGCGCCTGCACCGCGGGTACTAGCAGTTGTGCGTGTACGTTGCTCAACGCGGCGACCGTTTGCAACGACGGCAACCCGTGCACGACCGACAGCTGCCTTGTGGGCAAGTGCGTCAACAAGATCGCGGTCGCCGGCACGCTGTGCGATGACGGCAAGCCCTGCAACACCGCCGGAACTTGCTCGGCCACCGGGTCGTGCGTACCCAAGACCATCGGCTGCGACGACAGCAATGTCTGCACCACCGATTCGTGCAATACGGCGTTGGACAAGTGCGTCCATGCGCCGCTCAACGCCGGTGGCTGCGACGACGGTCAGCTGTGCACGACTGCGGACGGGTGCGCGGCCGGCAAGTGCGTCGGCAAGGTCAAGAACTGCGACGACGGCAACGCCTGCACCGCCGACAGCTGCGACAGCAAGACCGGCCTGTGCCTCAACGCCAACACCACGGCGCTATGCAACGACGGCAACCCGTGCACCTTGGAAGACACCTGCAGCGCTGGCAAGTGCATCCCCAAGGCCAACAAGAACTGCGACGACAACAACCCGTGCACGCAAGACAGCTGCAACGTCGCGACCGGCGCGTGCGCCAGCCAGGCCATCACCGCTCTGTGTGACGACGCCAACCTGTGCACCAGCGGCGACGCTTGCGTGCTCGGCAAGTGCGTGGGTAAGCCGAGCGTGAACTGCGACGACAACAACGTGTGCACCACCGACCTGTGCGACACCAAAACCGGCAAGTGCCTGAATAATGCCAACACCTTGCCGTGCGACGACAACAGCCTGTGCACGACGGGCGATGTTTGCGCGCTCGGCAAGTGCGCCGGCAAGCCGGCAGTGACATGCAACGACAGCAAGCCGTGCACCACCGACGTCTGCGACGCGGCGACCGGCAAGTGCCTGTTCGTGAACAACACGCTGCCTTGCAACGACGGCAACGCCTGCACCCAGACCGACACCTGCAGCGGCGGCTTGTGCGCCGGCAAGCCCACCAACTGCAACGACAACAACAGTTGCACCGACGACGCGTGCAGCTCGCTGACCGGCCTGTGCGTCAACACGCCCAACCTGCTGCCGTGCAACGACGGCAGCGCCTGCACCCAGGGCGAGGCATGCGCCAGCGGCAAGTGCGTGCCCAAGGCCACCACCGACTGCAACGACAACAACGTGTGCACGACCGACAAGTGCGACCCGACCAGCGGCAAGTGCCTGACGCTGCCTGCCACTGGCACGTGCAACGACGGCAACCCGTGCACCGGCAGCGATACTTGCGCCAGCGGCGTGTGCGTCGGCAAGCCCTTGGCCACCTGCCCGTGCTCGCTGCCTGCCCAATGCAACGACAACAACGCATGCACAACCGACAGCTGCCTGCTGTCGTCGACAGGCGGCAAGTGCACCTACGTGGCGCTCGATGGCACGACCTGCAACGACGGCAATGCCTGTACGACCGGCGACAAATGCGTCGTCGGCAAGTGCGGTGGCGTGGTGCAGACCTGTGACGACAAGACTCCATGCACCGATGATGTCTGTCAGCCGACTACCGGTTGCAAGTTCAACGCCAACACCGCGCCGTGCACCGACAATGACCTGTGCACCAGCGGCGACGTGTGCAGCGGTGGCAAGTGCGTCGCGCTCAGCAAGACCGTCTGCGACGACAAGAACTTGTGCACGACGGACAGCTGCGACAGCAAGACCGGCACCTGCGTGTTCGTCAACAACACCGCGCCGTGCAGCGACAACAACGCCTGCACCATCGGCGATGTGTGTGCTACGGGCAATTGTGTCGCTGGTAAAGTGGCCATCTGCAACGACGGCAACCCGTGCACCGCGGACAGCTGCAATACCCTGACCGGCGCCTGCGTGGCCGTGCCCAGCGCCGGCACATGCACCGACAACAACGCCTGCACGCTGACTGACGTCTGCTTGTCGGGCAAGTGCGTGGGCTCGGGCACCAAGGTCTGCGACGACGGCAACGTGTGCACGACCGACAGCTGCGTGGCGGCCACCGGCTGCGTCAACACCGCCAACAGCATCGGTTGCGAAGACGGCAGCAAGTGCACGATCGGCGACCTGTGCAAGGCTGGACTTTGCACGGCTGGCACGCCCAAGCCCTGCGCCGACACCAACGTGTGCACCGACGACAAGTGCGATGCAGCGACCGGCCTGTGCAGCAACCCGTTCAACGCGGCGCCTTGCGACGACCTGAGCAAGTGCACGGCCGGCGACAAGTGCGCAGCAGGCAAGTGTGTCGGCGGCACCGCCACCGATTGCGACGACAAGAACGCCTGTACCATCGACTCGTGCACAGCCGCGACGGGCGCCTGCCTCAACGTCAAACTGAGCATCGGTCAGTGCAATGACAACGACCTGTGCACCACCGGCGAAAAGTGCACCAACGGTCTGTGCGGCGGTGGCATCCCGGTCGCGTGCAACGACAACAACCCGTGCACGACCGACAAGTGCGACGGCAAGACCGGGTCGTGCGTGTTCACGCCGGCGACAGGCGGGGTGTGTAGCGATGGCAACAACTGCACCGTCGGCGACGCCTGCAAAGACGGCAAGTGCAACCCCGGCCCGGCGACGCCGTGCAACGACAACAACGTGTGCACCAGCGACGCCTGCGACGCGGCCGGCAAGTGCAACTTCACGCTGTTGGTGGGCACGACCTGTACCGACGGCAACGCGTGTACCGTGGGCGACTTCTGCAGCGCCGGCAAGTGCCAGGCGGGGTTGACCAAGAAGAACTGCGACGACGGTTGCAACTGCACCACCGACACCTGCAACGCCACCACCGGCTGCGCCCACGCCTTCAACACCACGGTTGGCCTCAAGTGTGCGACCGGGACGGGCGTCGTCATCTTGTGCAACCCGGCGACCTACCAGACCCAGTGCAAGGGTTGCGCCGGCGGGGCCTGCACCATCTGCGCACAGTAGGCCCCGTGACCGACATCGATGCACTGGCTCTGCGCCTGCACGCGGCGCGACTCGAGCGGCGCGAAATCGCACGCTTGACCGCCGACCATCCCGACCTGTCGCTGCAAGAGGCCTATGCGGTGCAGGCGGCAGGTATCGCGCTGCGCGAAGCGGCGGGCGAGCGCGTCGTCGCGGTCAAAATGGGCCTGACCAGCGAGGGCAAGCGCCGGCAGATGAACCTGCACGCGCCGGTGTATGGCGTGCTGACCGATGCCATGCAGGTCGCGGACGCCGGCACGCTGGCGCTGCGGGATGCCATCCACTGCAAAGTTGAGCCGGAGATTGCCTTTCGGCTGGCGCGGCCCCTGCGCTCGAGGATGACGCGGGCCGAGGCCTGGGCGTGCGTCGACGGCGTGGCGGCGGCGCTGGAGGTGCTGGATTCGCGCTACGTGGGCTTCAAGTACTTTTCATTGCCCGATGTGGTGGCGGACAACAGCAGCTCGTTCCGCTTTGTGGTCGGGTCGTGGCGCGACCCTGCCGACGTCGATGTGCGCGACGTCGAGGTGCGCATGGTCGTCCATGGCGTCGTCGCCGCGGTCGGTCGGTCTTCAGAGATCTCGGGCGATCCGGTGGTGTCGCTGCAGCAGTTGGGCGACCTCGCTGGCGAATACGGCCTGCATGTGCCGGCGGGTTGCGTGGTGTTGAGCGGCGCAGCGACTGCGGCGGTGGCGTTGGAAGCTGCGGCGGTCGTACGACTGGACGTCGCGGGGCTTGCTGCTGTGGAACTGGTCGTTTCGGCGTGATCGCGGCAAAGGCCTCAGCGACTCGGCGCGCTGCGCGAGCCGCCGCACCGCCGGACTGGCCCGCTGCCGCGCGAGCGCTTGCGGCGGGTGCAGAAACGATCTGTGGCCAGCTAGGCCCGTCGCAGCAACACGATTTTAATGCACTGTGGGACCGTTTGCGGCTGCCGAGGCCGGCCAAAGCCGCGGGCGTGCCACCGGCACTGGCGCTGCCGTTGCCGCTGCTGCCCTGGTTTTGTGGGCGCCGTTTGCGTCGCCAGGGTGTGCGGGTGCCGCGGCGGGCCGTGCAAGAAGCGGCGCTGGCCGCCGTACTGGGTTACATGGCCGTGCGGTTGCACGACGACCGGCTTGACGAGGCGGCTGGAAGTGAAGCCACGGCGCTATTGACCGGCAGCGTGTTGCTGACGCATCACCTGCGTTTGCTGGCTTCTGCAGCTGGCGCCCGCGGCTCAGTCGAGGTGCTGCAACAGGCGACGCAGGCTTGGGCACGGTATGCCGAGGGCATGGCCGTGGAAGTGCAGGCGACGGTCGACGGCGCCACTTGGACCGAATCGATATGGCAGGCGAGCCTACTTCGGTACGCGCCGATGGCGTTGCCGTCGATTGCGCTGTGCATCCGGGTTGGCAAGGCCGGCGAAGTCCAAAGATCAGTCGCGTTGTTCAGTGCGCTAGGCGAGGCCCACCAGCTGTTCGAGGACGTCGTCGATTTGGCCGAAGATGTCCGCGGCCAACGAGGAGGCTGGGTCGCAGAGCTGTGCGGCGTCCGCGAAAACGCGTTGCTCGGTGAGCGGTTTGGCTACATTGCCGGCATCGGCCCCGTTCTTGATCGTGCGCACCAGCGGCTTGACGAGGCCCGCGCGATCGCGCAGGAACTGGGCGAAACCGAGTTGGTCGGCCACCTCGACGCGCGGGAAACGGCGATGCGGAAGTGGCTGCTGGAGCGGCAGGAGGCGATGGTGCGGGCGTTGTTGGGGGCGCGCCGCGGGACCATGAGCGACTAAGATTGAACGGAGATCCGGGCTGGTTGCGCTAACCTCAAGAATGGGCGTACAGTCTGTTCCGAACTGGCCTTGTGCCGACTCAGGAGTGCGCAAATGGCAGACGAAAAGGTCTTCCTTAGAGGGTGTATTCATAACCACGAAGCGATGGGATGCCAGTCCGGTCGCCAGTGGAGTCGGGCTGCGCTGTAGTTACCGAGCTGGCGCTGGCCTCTGGCGCTGTGTGCACCTGTGCGCTCGCATTGTCCCTGAAGTTG
>SXGU01471216.1_pt1 | contig 74570 bp, 90 predicted proteins | sample 3174531 | NCBI WGS metagenome assembly SXGU01 (sample SAMN11356863, study PRJNA531348) | freshwater metagenome | isolation source: freshwater sample F1-140 | place: China: Fuxian Lake, Yuxi | collected 2017-12-25 | reverse complement strand
GCTGAGCTACGGGCGCGTAGCGTGTATTCTAACCGATCGGCGCGGCAATTACGACAACATTGTTTTCAAATGCGCCAAACTTGCTTTACCGCGCTCTTTGACGACTTCCGGGTCCAGCTGTTTTTTGTTGACCCATTCCAAATCGTCTTCAGGTAGTTCGCTTAAAAACCGGCTGGGTTCGCATTCGGCGATTTCGCCGTAACGTTTGCGATGGGTGCAATAACTGAACGTGCAAGTGCGCTGGGCGCGAGTAATGCCGACGTAAGCCAGACGGCGTTCTTCTTCGATGTTATCGGTTTCGATGCTGTTTTGGTGGGGCAGGATATTTTCCTCAATGCCGATCAAAAACACATGCGGAAACTCCAAGCCCTTGGCGGCATGCAAGGTCATCAGGCTGACCTGGTCGCTGGCCTCGTCTTCCTGACCGCGTTCCAAAATGTCCATCAGCATGATTTTGGAGACGATTTCCGCCAGCGGCATGTGGCCGCCGGTTTCCTTGTCGGCGATGCGTTTTAGCCAATCGATCAGCTCGTAGACGTTTTTTAGTTTACGGTCGGCGGACTCCTTGGTTTTGCTTTCTTCTTTTAAATACTGCGGATAACCGATTTGATCGATGAATTGTTCGATAACGGCAAAGGTATCGCCCCGGTCGATGCGGTCGGCGGTATCGATAACCCAGTCGCGGAATTTTGTCAGCCGGTGCATGGCTTTTTCGGACAGCTTTTGGCTCAAGCCAAATTCGCTGCTGGCCGTAAACAGGCTGATATGGCGCTCGTTGGCATAGGCGCCGAGTTTTTCCAGGGTGCTCGGGCCGATTTCGCGTTTGGGCGTATTGACCACGCGCAAAAACGCCGCATCGTCATCTTGGTTCACAAACAAGCGCAGGTAGCCGAGGATGTCCTTGATTTCGGAATAGGCGAAAAACGAGGTGCTGCCGCTGATGAAATACGGGATGTTGTTTTCCCTTAAGCCCTTTTCGAACAAACGGGACTGGTGATTGCCGCGGTATAAAATCGCATAATCCTGATAATTGCTGCCGGTTTTGAATTTGTGATGGATGATTTCGGAGACGATTTGCTGGGCTTCGGTTTGCTCGTCTTTATGACTTAAAACCCGTAGCGGGTCGCCGTAACCCAGCTCGCTCCACAGGCGCTTTTCAAAGGCATGGGGATTGTTGGCGATCAGCTGGTTGGCGACTTTCAGGATGCGCCCGGTGGAACGGTAATTCTGCTCCAGTTTGATGACTTGCAGGCGGGCGTAATCTTTTTGCAATTGCGCCAAATTTTCCGGCTGCGCGCCGCGCCAAGCGTAAATAGACTGATCGTCGTCGCCGACCACGGTAAAGCGGCCCAAATTACCGGCAATCAGCCGCACCAGTTGGTATTGAGTGATATTGGTGTCCTGATATTCATCGACCAGCAAATAGCGGATTTTGTTTTGCCATTTTTCCAGAAGGGCCGGATGCTGTTGAAACAGCAGCACCGGTAACAGAATCAAATCATCGAAATCGACCGCATTGTAAGCCTTTAAACTGCGGGTGAAGTCCACGTAAAGACGCGCGGCCGGGTATTCGTTTGCCGCGGCTAGGGTCAAAGATTGTTCCGGCGTGACGAAGGCATTTTTCCATTGGCCGATTTGCCGTGAATAAATATCGATATTGTCGATGTCGCAATCTTTCGCGCCGTGGCTGATCAAGTTGCGCAGCAGCGTGTGTTTGTCCTGCTCGTCGAACAGGGTAATTCCGGCTTTATAGCCCAGCGTTTTGGACTCCGCCCGCAATATATCCAGGCCCAACGAGTGAAAGGTCGAAACCCGCAGGCCCCGTTGTTGCTTGTCGTCCAACAATTTGGACACCCGGCTTTTCATTTCCCGCGCGGCTTTGTTGGTGAAGGTTACCGCCGCAATATGCCGCGCAGGCAGGCCTTGCTTGACCAGATAGGCGATTTTTTCGGTAATCACCCGGGTTTTGCCGCTGCCCGCTCCGGCCAGCACCAATAAGGGATGATCTATCGCTTTAACCGCGGCTTGTTGTTGGGGGTTTAATTTGGACATTGATGGGATATTTAATAATGGAACACGGATGACACTGGTTGGGACGGATTTAAACGGATTTTAAAAATACGGTTTATCCGTATTTATACAGGCTGGACGGGGCATATTGCCCCGCTCCGCTTGGTTGTCGAAGTCGTTGCTCGCGTATTTCCCGCTTGGCCGTTCATTCCGTCGGTCCGGTCCGGTTAACCCGATGTTCCAGCCATTCCTGCAAAAAATCCATAAAACCTCTGACCTTAGCCGATAGATATTTCCGATGCGGATAGATCGCGTGCACATCCAAAGGCGGCGAGGTGTAATTTTCCAGCACAACTTTCAGCCTGCCCTTTTCAATGTCCCTGCCGACAATGTAGGTAGGCAGCATCACCAGCCCCAAGCCGTTAATGGCGGCGATGCGTATCGGGTCCGCGACATTGGCCTGCATTCGCCCCGAAACGGTGATTCCGGTATAGCCGGCTTCGTCTTTGAACAGCCATTTATTTCTCGGCGCGATAGCCCAATTAACCAGGCAACTGTGATTTTCCAAATCTTCCGGCGTCCGCGGAATGCCGTGTTGGGCAAAATAATCCGGCGAGCCGCAAACAATCAGCGACGAACTGGCTAATTTCCGGGCAAACATGCTGGTGTCATCCAGAGCGCCCAAAGAAATAGCCAAATCAATGCCGTCGTCGATTAAATCGCCGGGACTGCTCTGCAAGATCATTTCGACGGTCAAATCGGAATGCATTTTCAAAAACTCAGACACCGCGCCGGCGATATGGGTCGCGCCGATAACCGGCGGCGCACTGATGCGTAATACCCCTCGGGGCTCGGTTTGCAAATGCGTAACCGCGGCTTCCATGTCCTCAACCTCAAGCAATACTTGCTGGCAGCGTTCCAGGTAGGATGCGCCGACATCGGTCAGGCTTAGGCTGCGCGTGGTGCGATTGAATAAGCGCGTACCCAGCACCCCTTCCAAATGCATAATATGCTTGGTCGCCATGGCTCTGGAAATATCCAGGTCGCGCGCGCCCCCGGCAAAACTTCCGGCTTTGGCTACGCGCACGAAAACGTTCATGCTGGTTAATTTATCCATTGACTCATCGCCTATTTTCTTTCCACACCCAATCTTCAATCTCGCATTGCGGCACGAAACCGGTCACGGTATCGCTCAAAATGTCTCTAACCCGCTCAAAATCATCGTCTTGTGTCGCCTGTTCCAAGGTCGCCAATATTTTTTCCAGTTCGGCCCAGGGAATAACGTGCTCTTGCGCCCGCATAATTCTGGGATGCCCGGTTTCGGATACATTATCCCCAATCAGAAGTTCTTCATACAGTTTTTCTCCGGGTCTTAACCCGCTAAAGCTGATTTCGATATCGCCGTCGGGATGCTCGGCGTCTTTAATTTCCAAGCCGCTCAAATGGATCATGCGCTTGGCTAAATCGATAATACGGATAGGCTCGCCCATGTCCAGCACAAAGACATCGCCGCCCTGCCCCATCGCGCCGGCCTGAATGACCAACTGCGACGCTTCGGGTATGGTCATGAAATAGCGGGTGATGCGTTCGTCAGTCACCGTGACCGGCCCGCCTCGTGCAATCTGCTCTTTAAACAAGGGGACTACGGAACCCGAGGAGCCTAATACATTACCGAAACGCACCATGGTAAAACGGGGGCCGGAAATGTTCGCCGGGTCTGAACTCAAGGCCTGCAAAATCAATTCGGCGAAGCGCTTGGTCGCGCCCATGGTATTGGTCGGCCTGACCGCTTTATCCGTTGAAATGAGCACAAACGTTTCAACCTTCGCTTTTATCGCCGCCTGCGCTACGCGTAAAGTGCCGAAAATATTATTCCAGACCGCTACGCCCGGATTTTTTTCGACCATCGGCACATGTTTATAGGCCGCCGCGTGATAAATCGTTTGCACCTTGAAAGCGTTACAGATTTTTTCGCAGCGTTGGGCGTTCTCGACCGATCCCAACAGAGCCATAAGCGTTATCGGCTCCGCGTTGTCGATGTTGCCGGGGAGCGGATAAGGATAGGCGGAGTGTTTGGCTAATAAATGCTGCAACTCTTTTTCTATCGCATAAAGCGCAAATTCGCTGAGTTCAAAAAGAATCAACGATTTCGGCTGCAAGCGGATAATCTGCCGACAAAGCTCGGAGCCGATGGAGCCGCCCGCGCCGGTCACCATCACTACTTTGCCGGTAATATTGTCATGCAGCAGCGATTGATCCGGCGGCACCGCATCGCGGCCCAGCAGATCGGCAATATCGACTTCCTGTAACGCATCGACGGTGACTTTACCTTGAGCAATATCCGACAAGCCGGGCATCGACATCACATGAACCGCGAAAGGCTCCAATAAACGGATAATTTCGCTTTTACGCGCCCGATTGGCCGACGGCATCGCCAGCAGAATATCGGTCACCTGATATTTTTCTATCAAATACCTCAAAGAGTGGAGCGGATAAATGCGCAGGCCGTTGACCTTTTGTTTATGCAAGCGCACATCGTCATCGATGAAAGCGATCGGCCTGAACTCACGCCCATAACTTAATGCGGAAGCCAATTGTACGCCCGCGTTGCCTGCGCCATAAATCAGCACGTTCTTCTTGCTGTGCGTTTTTACGCCTCGACCGCCGCCCAGGTTTAAATAGATTTCGCCCAACCACCAACGCGCAAAAAAACGGCTGCCGCCCACCAGCAGCATCATATTCAGCCAGTTTAGCGGCAACACCGTCCGGGGCACGCCTTGGATGCCCGACTCATGCAGCACAAACGCAAAAACCAGCGCATACAGCGTCGTCGCCTGAATGATGGTCCATAACGCCCTGACTTCTATGTAACGAATAATGGCCCGGTATAAACCCAGCTTAATAAAAATCGGCACGGCAATGACCGGGGCCGCGGCAAACAAAAACCACTCATTGTCTTTAGGGTAATAAAACTCTCCCCAGCGCAAGGAAAAGGCCGCCCACAGCGCAAACACCGCAAAAAATACATCGGCGCTAATCAGGGTAAAGGCTTTCTTAGGACGCGCCAGCGCGATAAACCAAGTGCGCAGTTGCGGCCTCATGAAACGGTCCTGTTTGTTGCCGAAGCGCTTCCGCTACGATGCATCGGGCTCATGCGCTCGACCCGGCTTGGGCTCGGCTATCGCCCGCTTTATAACGATAGGCCAAGTATACTAACGGCGAATACGCCACCGCCAAACCCGCCATGCCGTCCAATTTGTCTAGTGCAACCAGACCGGCGACGGGCAGTAACCAAAATACATTAATCGCGCCTATCGCCAAGGTGACGGGGCGATGAGCTGCCCAGACGCGGGACGTGTATTGATAGGCATGGCTACGATGCGCTTCATAAAATTTTTCGCCGCGCAATACCCGGCGGCATAAGGTAACGCTGGCGTCAACGATGAACACGCCCAATAAAATCAGCCACACCCAGAATAACCTCGGTTCAATCCAGGCCGCCTGTAGCGAAAACAAGGCCAAGGTAATACCCAAAAAACCGCTACCGGCATCGCCCATGAAAATGCGCGCGGGCGGAAAATTCCAAAAAAGAAAGCCCAAAACGGCGACAGCCAACAGCAGCGGCGACAACCAAGCATTTGACTCCGGCGCAACCAGCCATACCGCCAAAGCGCCGCCGCAACAAACGGTAATCGCCTCAATACCGGCCAAGCCATCAATGCCATCCATGAAATTGTACAGATTCAATAGCCAAACGATATAGATGGCGGCGCTTATTGATCCAAGCCAACCCAAATCCAGCCAATGGCCGAAAACGACAAGAGGGGGGAATCCGCCCAGCCAATACAGCCCCCAAGCGGCGGCGGCAAAATGCACCAATAAGCGCCGGCGCGCGGCAATATGGCCGTGATCATCCAGAAATCCGGTTAGCGCAACGATGCCGCCCGCGCCCCATAAAGCCAAGCAAACCGAGTTAGACAGCCAATCGAACCGGTTTAATACCGACACAACCGCCAGAAAGGCGGCCACAATAGCAACACCGCCTCCGCGAGGCGTCGGCACCGAATGCGAACTACGCTCATTAGGAATGTCGATTAAGTTCTTCGCCAACGCATAGCGGTACAAAAAGCCGGTCAGCGCCCAAGATATTGCACCGGTCAGCACAAGAAACCACCCAAAAACCATTTATACCTCTTTTAATAATTGACGGCCTATAGCCGCAGGCAGCGTAACGATGAACCAAAAACTTACCGCGAGTCGCAATAAGCTTGTTGGACGGGAAATAAACTGAATGACTCCGCTTGAACTTATCGCGATTAAACGGGTTTATATTTTTTGCAAAAAGTCGGCCGCGGTTTTTTTCAAGGCCTCATCCACAGTGACGGGCGGTCGCCAACCCAACAGGTCGTGCGCCTTGGTGATGTCGACTTGAAGCGAATTGCATAAACGTTGCGCCATGTCGCGCTTGCCCAGCAATAGAGCGCCGACTTTTAACATTCGGATAGGCAGGGAGAACAGTTTGGCGGGCTTGCCCAAAGCTTCGCCCAAGCGTTGCAGCAATTCGGTGGTCGACAGATCCTCGCCGTCTCCGGCCAAAAAGGTCTGATTGGCGGCGGCCGGATGATCGATGCAGGTGGCGATCAAGTCGATCAAATTATCTAATGCAACAAAGCTGCGCTTATTATGAATCGCGCCCAAAGGCAGCGGGATTTCTTTATTCAACCAGTGCATCATGCGGTGAAAGTTGGCCTTCACGCCGGGCCCGTAAACCAAGGGCGGGCGAATAATCACCACTTCCATGCCGGTTTCATCGGCCAACTGCCGCAGCGCATCTTCCGCTTCGCATTTGGAAATGCCGTAACAATCGATCGGCGCGGGCCGATCTTCAGGCTTATAAGGCCGACCCAAGGGCGACGATTCGCCATTCACTTTAATCGAACTGATAAAAATAAAGCGTTGCACACCGGCATCGCAGGCCTGCCGGGCAAGATTCCAGGCGCCGTCAACATTCACTTTACGCAATTCATCCAATGGATCGACGGCGTTATCTTTCATCACATGCACGCGCGCGGCAAGATGAACGACCACCTTGATATCGAGCAGCGCCTCGGTCCAGTCCGTCTCGTTGTTTATTTCGCCGATTGACACCGTTTCGGCATGTTCGACCGGCAAATTGTCGGAACGCGTCAAACGCACCGCCGCGCGAACGGATTGCCCTTGCCGAAGCAACTCGGCGCAAAGCGGCCGACCGATAAAACCGGAAGCTCCCGAGATTAATACTTTCATAGGCCCGAACTCACCGCACTAACTCAAACAATCGAATAGGAAGTTTCAGCGCCAGAAAGAACCAGTTGGTATACAAACCATTGTCTTTACACGCCCTGACGATTTCCCGATTCAGCGTAATGCTGGTCATGAATCCGCCGTTACTCAAGCCTCCGGAACGCATAATCACCATAACCTTATCAATAAATGACCACGATATTTTTTGCTTAATGAGCAGCCGCGCCAGCATCTCAAAATCGGCTGCGATTTTATAGTCTGTTTTATACATCCCGGTTTTTTCATAACACGACTTTTTGCAATAAAAGGTAGGATGGGCGGGCATTACGCCGATGCGCAAAAAGGTAGGCGTGAAGGCCGCAACCCGATACTTTCGTCGTATTTTTTCAAGATTATAGCGATCCACAATATTCAGACAGGAAAAAACAGCATCCACGTTCGTTTCGCGAAATCTGTCCGCTATATCCAACACTGCATTTTCTCCGAAAAATAGATCGTCCGCATTCAGCATGCCCACATACTCCCCGGAACAAAGCGCTATGCCTTTATTCATGGCGTCATAAATTCCGCTGTCTTTCTCGCTGATCCAATAATCGATAACATGATCGTACTGTCTCAAAATATCAACCGTTGCATCGCTAGAGCCGCCATCGATAACGATGTATTCAATATTGTCATAGCGCTGTTTAATGACGCTTTCTATGGTGTCCGCTAACGTTTCCGCGCCATTGAATACTACGGTAATTACCGAGATTAACGGCTTACCCGGCAATGAATGCTTATAGATGTCGCGGGCGCGTAATCCGCCATTTGTAACCTTGCCGGACGGTAAACGAACGTCGGAGTCGTGCACGGAATCGTTTGCTGCTGCGGAGCGTACCGAGGTTGAATCTATTTTCAATCAGCCTCTCCTTCAGCCATCGCAATAATTAAATAACTGTATTCGGACTTTGATTGAAAGCCGGAATAGTGATGATTATGCATGTTTAATCAATACCTTCAATTTTGTCTTTATATACTCTAACTAACAGGACGTAATATCGTCTGAAGTTAAAGAAGGGTACTGCTCGAGTATATTTTCCCGGCTTTCTCCTGCGCTGAGAAATTCAAGAATTGTTTGCACAGTGATTCTTTTTCCTCTCACCGTTGGTTTTCCATTACAAATATCAGGATCAATAGAAATTCTATTATTCAGGTCGTTCATTTTTTGTGTTTCCCTAAAAGTGTTTACTGTTGGGAGGGTAATGACTTGGGGCATGATATTATCAATGCATTTTACAACGTAGCCGAGCCATTCAAAGCGGTTACAATGCCCGAAATTAATGAGCCGCTCTTAGTCATGGCGCAACAAGGAATCCGCTTGCGCACACTTTATCATCTTGCGCACAACATCGCGCATTTTAAACCTTGCCCGCCAGCCCAGTTTATCGAAAGCTTTGTCGGCGCAGCCTTGGCTCCTTGCGAGATCGGTCGGACGAAACAAGGAGTGATCAACATTCACATAATCACGCCAATCCAAACCCACCAGCGCAAATGCTTCGACCACAAAATCTTCAAGCGAATTAGCCTCGCCTGTCGCAATAACATAATCATCAGCGCTGTCTTGCTGCAACATACGCCACATTGCGTCTACGTACTCCGGCGCCCAGCCCCAATCGCGCATAATATCAAGCCGCCCCAAGGTCAGTTTTTCCGAAGAGCCTTGTGCAATTCGACAAGCCGCCGAAACAATTTTTTGGGTCACGAAACGCTCGGGCCGTAACGGTGACTCGTGATTGAATAAAATGCCGTTGCAGGCATATAAGCCATAAGCTTCGCGATAATTCACAACCAGCCAGTGTGCGGATGACTTTGCCACGCCGTAAGGGCTGCGCGGGCGAAAGGAGGTTTCCTCGGTAATGGCTTGCAAACCATGGTCGCCAAAACATTCACTCGATCCGGCATGATAAAACTTAATAGGTTTGCCCAAAAAGCGAATGGCTTCCAGCAGATTTAATGTACTCAGGGTAATACTTTCCAAGGTTTCCGCAGGTTGCTCGAAAGACAGGCCGACCGAGCTTTGGCCGGCCAGATGGTAAATTTCGTCGGGTTCGCTGCGGGTAAGCGCGGTGAGTACGCTCCGAAAATCATTCGGCGCCATTGACAGTAAGTGCACCCGCTTCTTAAGGCCCAGCGAAATCAAATTACCAAAGCCGGCCACTTGCGCATCTCTGGATGTGCCCCACACTTCATAGCCTTTGTCCAACAACAGTTGCGCGAGGTAAGCGCCGTCCTGGCCGCTGATGCCGCAAATCAAAGCTTTTTTCATATCAAGCGCCTATACACAGCCAGCGTTTCCTCGGCGCACCGGTCCCATGAAAACTGAGTGCAACGCGCCGCCCCGAGGCCAACCAGCTCCGCGCGTCTCGCCGTTGAAGTTAGCACGTGCTCCATAGCGACGCGCATCGATTCAGTATCGTTGGGATCGAAATATTCGGCGGCGTCGCCAACCACTTCAGGAATAGAGCTGTTATTGCTACAAGCAACAGGACAATCCAGCGACATCGCCTCCAGCGGCGGAATGCCGAAGCCTTCATAAAGAGAAGGATAAACAAATAAGGCCGCGCCGCGATAAAAATCGGCGAGTTTGCTGTCGTCCCCATCCAGCTGTATCAACAGGTTTTCAGCAAGCTTCAATTCATCGAACAGCTGTTGTTCATGACTTGAAAATGCGCCGCCACCGAAACATACGACGTTAAAATGATTAAGCAACCAAGAAGAGCCGGCATAGGCGCGCAAGAATCCTTCAAAGTTTTTATAACCGGCACGACTACCGACGTAGAGTAAATAAGGTTTGTTTTCATGCGTTGCCAAGGTCGTCGGCGTCAAGCGGTCGAAGCCGATATAAACCACCGATACCTTGTCTTCAGGCAAATCGAAAAGTTCGAGCAAATCCTTGCGGGTGCTTTGCGAGATACAAAAAACGTGGTCCGCTCTTTGTGTGGCAATGCGTTTCCATTCCGAAGTTCGACGATGTTGAGCGAATTCGGACGGAAAGCGCTCGTGAATCATATCGTAAACGGTCACTACGGAACAAACGCCCTTGGGCGCGACCCGGCCCGCAGCATAGTAGGTTTCATGCACGATCTGCGGGGCAAACTTGGCGATAGCTCTACGGGCCAGCCAGAAACTGCTTAAATGTAAAGCGATTCTGGTATTCGGCATTTTCGGCACTCTCATGCCCGAAACAACGCCTTTGGGCAGCTTATCCAGATAAGCGTTGATATAAAACGGCGCAAAGATATGGGCGTCCACCCCTTCCATGCTCGCCAATTGAGCGGCAAGACTACTGGCGTAACGGGAAATCCCGCCATACTCTTGCAAGGTGAATATTTGTGAATCAAAGGCTATTTTCATTTGTTGACTGCTCGTCTGTGCTGATTTTATCCAGCATTAAATGATGATCGGATAGTGTCTTGGAGCCCAAGCGCCTGCGCACCCACCACGGCGCAATCAACGCAAGCCATCGGCTCGTCGCTCGTCCTAATAAGCGCTCATTGACGGCCGTTTTCGAAAGGATATGCAGGCCGTTCGCACTGGCGAAATGCAAACCTAATCTGTCCGCTATTGCCTGTAAAGTTCGGCGCTGGAAAAAACCGATATGCTGCCCGGTAGAAAATGTGTAATACCACCATGAATCCGGTTCAGGAGGATCGCCCCGATACAACTCGGTCGTAAACAGTAATGCATTTGCGCCTGAAAAGGCGAATGTTTCTTCTATAAAAGCGACAGGATCGGTTACATGCTCCAATACCTCCATTGCGGTAACGGCGCCGCAAGGGCCATACGAGGGCTTATAGCCGAAGCCGGGGGCATGCAAATTAGTGCAGTATTGGTCGTGCCAATAGAAGTCAAAACCGAAATCGCGCATCAATCGAGTCAGCATGCCATAGCCACCGGCCGCATCCAGATAGCGGCCGCCGCCGCGCTCATTAAATACCCAATACAATACAGCGGCCAGTTTGCAAGCAATAGCGATATTCCGCATGACCAAGCCGGTATCGGCCTGAGCAATTGCGCTTGAGTAAGCATGTTCAAGCCAGTGGGGTTCATGGGCGCGCAAAAAACCGCATTCATTACAAACTTCGTATTGAGCGTTATATTTATTAAGAACCTGCGCTGTAAAACAGACCCTCATTAGGCCCGAACAGATAGGGCATTTCATGTTTGCATCTACCCCATGCTGGGCATTTTTCATCGAAGTTGTCCCGTAAATGAAGCGAAATCGCGATTTAATAAAGCGACAGGGATATAAGTGTTTTTTGTAAAGGTCACGTTGTTATCGCTCATCTTCCGGAATCAATCTAATTATTTTCGCAGGATTGCCCGCCACAATGGTCCAGGCCGGAACATCTTTGGTCACCACGCTCCCCGCGCCAACGATGGCCCCCTCGCCGATAGAAACATTTTTTAAAATCATCGCATTGACGCCTATCCACGCTTTATTGTGAATATAAATTTTTCCCTTAACCACATCTTGCCAATTCTTTTTTCCCTCTCGCCAATCGGTAACATCATTGGAACGCTGACTCCAAGCTATTGAATGGGCATTATGGTCAATCAGCGTACATCCCCAGGAAATCAAAACATCGTCGCCAATTATAATTTCATTTGCCGCTGTTATTGTACTGGCTCCGATAAATGTTCTCGCGCCGATAAGCACAGATGCTTCAACGCGTTCAATGACAATGCTTGCATGTATCAGCGAATGATCGGCAATTTTCAGTTTGCCGCCATAATTTAAGCGCAAATTTCGGTACGCTCCAATATAGGCAGTATCCGATATTTCAACGTTCGGATAGCGGGAAACGACTATTTTTGACGGATAATCAATTAGCAAATTCAATAATCTTTTAAGGTAGCTAAACATAATATTTTTTACATGATTCCTTGCAATAACGGTACAGTCCACAAAATAACCGGAATATAGGTAAGTTCGTCAATATACTGCTCCCCTTGTATCCGGCATTCGAGATTACTATCGAAATAGTGTGTTAGTAGCGCGTGGCTGACAGATATTTAAATACCTGGATTTGATATATTTAAATTTGGAGCAAACAATTTTTTATATATTCAAAAAACCTTTGCAAAATACTAACTATTTATTGCCTGGTTTTGTTTGATTAATACTTTTTTTAACACTATAAGATAAGGTATTAAGGTGCATAAAAACCAAGCGATGGCGCTTCCAAATACGGCACCGGCCACACCGTATAGTTTAATAAGATAGATTGATAAAGCTACGTTTAATATCGCTGTTAATAGCGCGGCAATAATTTGAGTTTTTATAAGTTGCATCGCGTTAAACAGGGCCGCCAATGCCCCTCCCACGGTGCAAAATATCATCCAAATGCCGCATCCCACTATCAGTTCTAGCGATGGCGTAATATCTTCCCCTATCCATAATTCAAGAACCTTCCTACCTATTATTATCAATACCACAGCCGCCGGAATACTAAGAGACAAAGCCCAATACATGGATTTAACAAATATCTGTTTCACCCATTGCATATCGTTACTGGCAATGGCTTCGCGGTAAGCCGGCCACAATGGCGTCAATAATAAGTTAAACAGCATTGGAACCATTAGAAACAATTTCATGCAAACTGAATAATTGGTCACCGCTGTAATGCCGAGCATATTAGCGATAATCACATTATCGGCTTGAGTCTGGACTATCACCGCGATTTGCAAGACAAAAAACATTCCACTGACCGCAAAGAGATTTTTTGCGATTGAACGATCCACTTTACCCGGTAACGGACATAAATCTTTTCGCCGAAAAAAAAGGTAGTGAATAGTGCTCATAACATAAGCAAGCATCGGTCCGCTAACAAAAGCAATGACAAACCAAACTAAGCCTGCGTCTTTTTGGATGGCAATATATACCAATAACAACGATAAAATCGATCCCACCACCGTCCAAAAATTATCCAGATTTCCTTCCTGCAATCCCCGTTGTATTTTGCCGACCAACGTTAGCAACATGCTCAAAAAAAAGGAGAGCCCAACAATGCCGACAATCCTATCCAAATTCGATTGAGGGTTTATTTCCGTTACGCCGAGCAATTTGCCCCAAGGAACAAAGGGAAATACCGTTAAAAACAGCAGGCAGCCGGTTAATGCCAGCGCCGCTAAAACAAAAAAAGCGGTCGAAACAATGTTGCCAAGGTTATGATTTTTAGCTCCGCTGGCATGAGCGACTAAATTGATAACGGCATTACCGGCCCCACCGTCCATGAAGCCCAACATCGCTATTAAGGAAGAAACCGCCACCCACAGACCATACTGTTCTTTGCCCAAATAATGTATAGCTAACGGGACCATCAGTAGTGAAACAGCGATAGTAACGATGCGTGCAACGAGACCCGACCAAGCGGTTTTGATGATTTTATTGCGCCGCTCTTCGGCGCGATTCTGTAAGGTCATATCCCTATAATCGATTTGAACTGAAAAAATAACTCGACTGCTGCTTGACGTCCATAGCGGTCCAATTCGACTTCAGCAGGATTTAGCAAAGATGCTGCACTTTCCGATATCCCATAGACAACAAAAATACCCGTAAACTCAACAAGCTGTCCGACACAATCCATCGTTAAAGTCATGATTGGCGTCAGTTTTCATAAGACGCCAAAGCAAAGAGCTACGTCATTTTACAGATTGAGACGAACTTTGAAAGAACCTGCGGCTGAAAATAAAAATCGACCGCCTCAAAGGATGGAAAGATTGTACCGCAAGCGCGGTCGCAACAAATACCCATCAGCAACTCTGCAATCCCCCTGAACATCAACCCGCCACAACCCGCCCCGAATCCAACTTAATCGTGCGTTGACAGCGCGCCGCCAAAGCTTGGTCATGCGTCACCAGAATTAACGTAGTCTTATTCTCCACATTAAGCTCGAACAGCAAATCGATAATATGCGCCCCGGTTTTGCTGTCCAGGTTTCCGGTCGGCTCGTCGGCAAATAAAATCGCGGGCCGCGTGACAAAGGCTCGGGCCAAAGCCACGCGCTGTTGCTCGCCGCCGGACAATTTTTGCGGCGTATGCGATAAACGGTGCGACAAACCGACTCTGTCCAATAACCCGATAGCGGAAGCTTTGGCGTTTTTGTCGCCGCTTAATTCCAACGGCAGCATCACGTTTTCCAGTGCAGTCAGTCCGGGCAGCAATTGAAACGACTGAAACACAAAGCCGATCAGCTGGTTGCGCATCGCCGCCCTGCCGTCTTCGTCCATCAAGGTCAAACATTTGCCGTTCAAACTGATAGAGCCTGAACTCGGCGTATCCAGTCCGGCCAGCAGGCTGATCAAGGTCGATTTGCCTGAACAGGACTCGCCGACAATGGCAATACTCTCGCCGGATTTGATTATCAAATCTATGGATGACAAGATATGCAGCTTTCCCTCGGACGTGTTGACCGATTTACTCAAGTTTTCCGAGGATATAATGTTGTTTACCGATTGAGTTTGCATAATGACCCAGTTTTTATTTGCCATAATTATTTCGTTAATGTCGATGACCGCTACGGCCAAATCCATTGTTGTATTGGGGGATAGTATCAGTGCCGGCTACGGAATTGAAGTCTCGCAAGGCTGGGTTACTTTAGTCCAGCAAAAACTGAATGAAAAAGGCGGCGCTTACAGCATCCACAATGAGAGCATCAGCGGCGATACCACGGCCGGTGGCTTGGCGCGGATAGACCGGACCCTAAGCTTGCACAAACCGGACATCGTGATCATTGAACTGGGCGCTAATGACGGCCTGCGCGGCTTGCCGCCGGCCTTGATAAAAAGCAATCTTGCCGAAATCGCCGGCCGGGCGCAACAAGCCGGCGCCAAGGTTTTGTTGCTGGGCATGAAAATCCCGCCCAGTTACGGTAAGCGTTACACTGATCTTTTTTATAATATTTACCCGCAATTAGCCGCCGAACTCGGCGTTCCCTACGTACCTTTCATCATGGAAGATGTCGCGCTGAGTCAGGACATGATGCAAGCGGACCGGGTGCATCCCAATGCCAAAGGACAGCCGTTTATTGCGGATAGAGTATGGCCGCAGCTATTGCCGCTATTAAAATAACAACAACTTCAACAAGAAGAGTACAACCCATGAAAGCACTAACACTCGAAAAAGCCAATATCATCATAAATACCGCGACCAATAAAGCCCGTAAACTCAATATGGCGCCGATTACCGTGGTGGTTTTAGATGAGGCGGGCCATTTAAAAGCCATGCAACGCGAAGACGGCGCGACTATGATCAGACAGCAAATCGCCACCGCTAAAGCTTGGGGCGCGGTCAGCATGGGCATCTCCTCGCGCAGTTTGGCCAGCGTTGCCGGAGAACGGCCCGATTTTATGAACGCGTTGATCAATATGGCGGAGGGAAAAATCATGCCGGTTCCGGGCGGCGTTTTGATTCGCGATACCAAAAATAATCTGATCGGCGCGGTCGGCATCAGCGGCGATGTTTCCGACCAGGACGAACGCTGTGCGATTGCCGGTATTGAGGCGGTGGGCTTTATTGCGGGGGTTTGATCGTTGGTCAAATAGGCGGCTATCGAGCTGTCCTGTCCCAATAAAACCGGAATATAATCGCGTCTGGCTTGCTGATCTAAAGCTATTTCAAATCCAACCTTATAAAATACCTACACCATGCAAATTCATACTACCGAGATACCCGACGTACTCATCATCGAACCCAAGGTTTTCGGCGACGACCGCGGTTTTTTTTACGAAAGCTTCAATGCCCGCCGCTTTACAGAACTGACCGGCGCCGACGCCCATTTTGTTCAAGATAACCATTCGAAATCCGCCCAACATGTTCTGCGCGGCCTGCATTACCAGATTCAGCAAGCTCAAGGCAAGCTGGTGCGCGTGGTTGCGGGCGAGGTGTTTGATGTGGCGGTCGATATTCGCAAACATTCGGCGACCTTCGGCCATTGGGTCGGGGTAACGCTTTCCGCCGACAATAAACGCCAATTGTGGATACCCGAAGGCTTTGCGCACGGCTTCGTGGTTACCAGCGAATCGGCGGAATTTCTTTATAAAACCACCGACTATTGGGCGCCGGAACATGAACGCAGCATTTTGTGGAATGACCCGGCTATCGGCATTCAATGGCCGATAAACGCCGAACCTATTTTGTCGGGTAAAGATAAAGAGGGCAAATTGCTTAAAGATGCGGAAGTGTTTGGCTAGGCATTTTGCCGACCGGCAGGCGTGCGGGCGCTTGGGGACTGTCATAGCGGCTCTGAGCTAAGGAAAAAGTATCGCTATATCAAACTCGCCATAAGCGCAAACCAGAGCCGTAACGAGCAGAGCTTAAAAACGCCGTAACGTAGATCATTTATGATGTACCTTGATTTATCATCAGCCTATGCGGTTTATTTTTACTGGACTCATCTCAAACGCCAATGACCCCAACAAACTTCATCGCTTGCCCCGAGTGCGATTTATTGCTGAATCCCGCCGCTCCCGTAGTCGGCGACAAGGCGCACTGCCCCCGTTGCGGTTATCTGTTGCAACGCCCGCGCAAGCAAAGCATTGAGCGGGTTTTTGCCTTGTCTATAGCCGGATTGATCTTGATGTTCCCGGCCAATCTGATGCCGCTGATCGGCATCAAAGTGCTGGGTACGACTAAGGACGGTACCTTGTGGTCGGGCGTGGTGATGCTGGTTGAAGAACACATGTGGGGCGTTGCGGTGCTGGTGTTTTTTTCCAGCATTTTGTTTCCGCTGTTGAACGTTATTTTGTCCTTACTGATCAGTTCGCATCTTTATTTTAATAGGCCGAACCGGCATTTGGCGCAGTGGATGCGCTGGTTGCAACACATCGATGAATGGGCGATGCTGGAAATTTATATGCTGGGCATTATTGTCGCCGGCGTTAAACTGGCATCGATGGCCGAGCTTCACTTCAGCCTTGGGCTCTACGCATTTGTTGCGCTGCTGATTGTAACCGGTATGTTGGCGAGCAGCCTGGACAAAACGCTGTTCTGGCGGCACATCGGGCGATTAAGGCAATGACCCCCCAAAAAACCGCCCTGGCTCAGGGCTTTATCCGCTGCCATGATTGCGGTTGTTTATCGAAACAAGCCGAGCAAAATAACCACTGCCCGTTATGCGGCGGCCGCTTGCATCCACGCTTGCCCAACAGCTTCCAACGCACCGCCGCCTTGCTGTTAAGCGCCTTTTTCCTGTACATCCCGGCCAATATTTTTCCGATCATGACTTATACCCGCTTAGGCGTCGGCGAACCGCACACCATTATCGGCGGCATTATCGCGCTGATTCAGGGCGATATGGTGCCGGTCGCCATACTGGTTCTGATCGCCAGTATTCTGGTGCCGTTGTTAAAACTACTGGGCATCGGTTTATTGCTGCTTAACGTGCATTATCGCTGGCAAGCCCACGCCAAGAAATGGACTATGATGTACCGTATTATCGCTTTTGTCGGGCGCTGGTCGATGCTGGATATTTTTATGATCTCGATTCTGGTGTCTTTAGTCGATATGGAAGGCGTGGCAAAAGTGATCGCGGGACCGGCGGCCACCGCATTTGCGGCGGTCGTGGTGTTAACCATGTTTGCCGCCAAAACTTTCGATCCACGATTACTATGGGATAAGCAACATTAAAAATGAATGACTTTATCGCCCCCGATGCGTCGGAAGTGACCATCAATAAAAAAACCGAATGGCCTGTGGTCTGGCTTTTGCCCTTGATTGCGCTGTTGGTCAGCGGCTGGTTAATTGCCAAATCTTACAGTGAAAAAGGCCCCGTTATCACAATCAGCTTTCCGACTGCGGAAGGTTTGGAAGTGGATAAAACCAAAATCAAATACTTGGATGTGGAAGTGGGCAAAGTCACCGCCATTTCCATCAGTGACGATTTAAAAACCATTTTGCTGACCGCGCAAATGAACAGCACGGCGGCCGGTTATTTGAAAAAAAACACCCTGTTCTGGGTCGTGCGTCCGCAAGTAGGCTTGGGCGGCATTTCAGGCTTGGGAACCTTGCTGTCCGGACCTTATATCGAAATTAAACCCGGCGACGGCGACAAACAAAACCATTTTACCGGACTCAGCATTCCGCCCTTGCTCAAAAACAATGCCGAAGGCACTCACTTCATTCTGGAAACCAATAATCTCGGCTCGATGAAACCGGGCACCCCGATTAATTTTCACGGCATCACCGTCGGCGAAGTGCTCAGCCACAAATTATCCGATGAAGCCAATGCGATACGCTTGAGCGTGTTTATCAACAAACCCTACGATCAATTCGTCAGAAAAAATACCCGTTTTTGGATAGACAGCGGCATCGATTTATCCGCCGGGGCCGATGGCTTTAAAGTCCGAACCGGCCCGTTAATTTCCTTATTAAGCGGCGGCATTGCCTTTCGCGCCTCGGCTGAGGATAAGGTTGAAGACATCCAAACCGAAAACAGCGTTTTTCCGTTATACGACACCTACACGCTATCGACCCAGATTGTTTATCAAAACACCTTAAAATACGTCATGTATTTTAACGGCTCGGTCCGCGGCCTAACCGTAGGCGCGCCGGTGCAGTTACGCGGTATCGCCATCGGCAAAGTCACCGACATCAACCTGGAGTTGGACAAAAAGACCGCTGAAATCCACATTCCGGTCACCGTGGAACTGGAGCCGGATCGTATCAAGGAAATCAATAACGAAAAAAACATCAGCGATAAGGACATCATGGAGCAACTGATTAAAAAAGGTTTGCGCGCGCAATTGCAGACCGGCAGCCTGTTGACCGGGCAGTTGCTGGTCGACCTTGATTTTCATCCGAAAAGCAAGATTGTGTTAAGCGACAACAAAAGCATTTATCCGGAGTTTCCGACCACCGCCAGCTCGTTGGATCAGTTTACTCATTCCGCCAACATCATTATGGATAAAATCGCCAAACTGCCGTTGGAGGATTTGACCGCTGAAGCCAATAAAACCCTGCAATCGCTGCAAGGCACCTCCAAGGCGGCCACCGGTATGCTGATTAACGCGCAAAGCACACTGGATACCGCCGACAAAACCATGGCTTCGGCGCATCAAGTATTAAATGCGCTGGAACCCGGCTCGACCACTCACTACGAACTGGAGCAGTTGCTGCAAGAACTGACCCAAGCGGCAAGCTCGGTCAAGCAACTGACCGATTACCTGGAACAAAATCCCAATTCATTAATTCGCGGCAAAACAGAGCAGTAACTATGGCAAATCCACTCTCAAAATGGTTCATCGCACTATTGGCCGCTACTTTGCTGTCGGCCTGCATGTCAACGCCGCCCACCCATTTTTATGTGCTGGAAGCGCTCAGCGAAGCACCTGCACCGTCAACGGTAACGGAAAAAAAACGCCAAATCGGCATCGGTCCGGTATCGATACCGACATTATTGGAGCGCAAGCAAATCGTCACCCGAAGCCCGGATAACAGTGTCACCATCGCCGAATTCCATCAATGGGCAGCGCCGTTAAAAGACAGCGTCGCACAGGTTATAAGCCATAATCTGGCGACTTTGCAAACCAACGATTTAATCCGGACGTATCCGTGGAGCGCTTACGGAGCGGTGGATTATCGCATCATCATAGACCTTATCCGCTTCGATACCCGCCCCGAACAAAGCGTAAACCTTGAAGCCAATTGGGCGATCATGGATGAAAAAAACCATGCTTTACTACGCAACGGCCACTCGAAAATCGAACACACACTGGGTGATTCGTCGTATCCGTCTTCAGTCAAAGCGCTCAGTAAAATGCTTAGCGATTTCAGTCTGGAATTATCCCAAGCGCTGGGGCAAATACCGTAAAGACCTTACAGAACAGGCTCTGCGTATAGGGCCGAGGCATTTTGTTCTTGGATTTAGCGAATAAATCCTTTAGAATTGCTCGGAATTGTTGATCATGCAATTGGGATGTTAGCTCAGTTGGTAGAGCAGTGGACTCTTAATCCATGGGTCTAGGGTTCGAATCCCTAACGTCCCACCAATACTTTCAAGGCCTTACGAGCAATCGAAGGCCTTTTTTTATGCTTATAGATACAATACTAGATACAATGAATGAGTGTGTTTGTTGAAATAGGCACACAAATCGGTGTCTATTTCGCGTTATACATCCGGCCCAAAATGTTTCAGCCCGCATGTCCGGCAAAACCACACGCCGCAATGGATGCACTTATATGCAGCCCAGAGCGGTATGCTTGCACCACACCCACAATCTACATTGCCGCATGACGCGGCCTTCGCTTGCGGTCTCTGCTTCTCCCACGCTGCCGCCGCGTCATCTGATAGCTGTCCGGGTGCTGTCGTCGTTGTGCTCATGTATAACTCTCTGGTCAAATTGGACGCGCTTAAGGTTCAGCGCGTCTTTCGGTTTTATTCGTGCGCGCCCTTTACCAGGGCGTTATGCCTGTGTTCCTTCATGCAATCCTTTCGCTAAAGCAGCAATCAGTTCCATAGTCTTGTGATACTCGTCGGTTTTATCTATCCAGTTGCCTTGCTCTCGCTGTCTCAGCAAGTCACTAGCTATCTGTAATGCAATCTTCAAGCCTAGAAATCACCTGTTTTAAGTCGGTCAGTTCACGCCGAAGCCAATCTATGTTTTTCTCTTGCTGTTCAGGCGGTAAGAGCGGGTTAACCGAGTGAGTACCCCATCTTTGTGTTTTGCCGGCCGCCGCCAGCACTTCGCCGCACTCTTCTATTAAGTGCGATAGCCTCTTTTCAAATCCGTCCTGTAAAAATCTTTGATCTGTCATAAATTCACCTTGTTTGTGTATAACCCGTCGCTCAACAGGAGCGCGGAATCAGTGCGGTAGTGTTGCTTAGTTTTCAGGGCCGCGCCCTGTTAGCTAAGGCGTTAGGCAGCACGGCATGTGTCCACGGCCGCATTAAGTTTTCAACATCCGAAATAAGCTGCTCAAGATCATTAAATTCGTCTTCTGTTTCAATTTGAAAAGTCATCATTTGATCTTTGAGCCATACGCCTATTTTTAGGCACTGCATCTCTGAGTCATAAACAATGCAATGACGTTTCCCGTCTTCAGTAGGGAACTTTTCGGTTATTATTTTAAAATACTCTATCAACATTATTTCGCTCCGTTGTACTAACCATTAAATCAACGGGAACGCGGCCCTAATCTGTCGTTAAATTTCATTCGCGTCACCGCGTCCCGTTATTATTGCGTTAGGCGCACACTTTCCGCACACCGGCTCTCGTACAGTTACATCATTTCCATGCTTATCCTTCGCCTCGTACTCAATTACTTCCGTGCTCATTTCTTGCGGCGTTCGCCATCGCCCGCAACGCCCACACTGCACTTGCTTAATGCCGGCCTTTCGTTGCACATCAGCCCATTCGTGCCAGGCTAAATAGCCTTCTGGAGGCAAGTCGCCAGGCTTGTACGTGTCTTGCTTGAGGATGTGTATTTTCATCTTAACGTCCAGCGCCTAACTGTGCGTTCAAGCGGAAAAGCCGCCCGAAGCACATTTGGTTGTTAAAGTTCCGTGTGTAGCGGCTTCCCGCTTAACGCGGCGTTATGCACTTCAATAGTCGTATTTTTCTTTTAGTCCACAGCGACGGCATTCTTTTCCGTCTGCCCAGCTTTTCGTTTTGTACCCTTCGGCATCTGGATTTTTAAATGTAATCCAGCTATGTCCAAAAAATCTGCACCATATTTTTTTCATGTTAACCTCAATGCATAACAGTTAATTTAAGGTTGGAAAAGCACACTCACCGTTTGTCTAAAACACCTCATCCGCCTTAATTAGGCGTTATAACCCACTCGCGTATTCCATCGCTCAATGGCTTCACTTCGTGCCACCTCGATATATTCCAGTCCGTATCGCATCGTTTCGTTATTCCACGAATCTTGCACTTGATCTCTTGGATAATCGAAGCATTCGATTATCTGTATCAAAATCGAAGCGATTCCGCACTCTTCGCAGCCCGCTTCATAGCAAGTTCCGGTTACGTCTTTTGCGTCCGGGAAAACAGGCGCATTTCCGCAGAATGGGCATGGCATAATAGGACGCTCAACCGGATCTAGGCCATTTGGTTGTTGTGGCTCTGGAATACGCCAATTTTTAAGCATGGTAATAATTTTTCTTGCTTGTGCGTCCCGATTAGTTGATCGAATAACCTTTATCATGCATTCATCATCCATCTTATTTTCTGGATCAATGTATTCTTCTAGCAGTTTTATTAAATGTTCAAATTCATTGTTCATGTAAAACTCCAAATTAATCAATATAACCCGTCGCTCAACAGGAGTGCGAGCATAATGCGCAGTTTAGTTATTTAGTCGGCTTAACAACATCCGGCTTAACATCATAAACATTCATCATTTGCGGGGATCGATGCCCAGCCGAAGCCATGCGGTCGCCGGCCGCGGTGTCACTAATGCCTTTACGTTTCAAATCATGAAACGTGAAATGCTTAAAATCAACGCCGTCAATTTTTGCTTGCTCTTCTGCTGCTGAATTAATGCGCTGCATTGCTGTTTGCATGCTGCTGATGTTTATTTTGTCGCCGGTCCGCTCGCTGATGAATAAAAAACGGCGGTCAGGCTGGATCGGAAGCGGTTGTTTGCGGTCGGCTAAAATGGCATCGCGCTTTTGTTTTAGTTCATTCCATATCGCGCGCAGACGTGGTTCCCATGACGTGATGTTGGTCTTGCTGCCTTTGCGGCGATAGATGATCAAGCCGTTGTCAAGTTCGTTAGCATCGGTCAAATCCATGACTTCGGACATGCGCATCCGGCACAAATAGGCCAGCTCCATGGCATAGGGTACATACCAGTAGCCGGACTCTTTGGCGATGCCAAGGAGGTAAAGGTAATCTTTGTCTTCCGCATAATGCTGCCGGGGCGAGATAGTCAGTTTTTTAATGCCGGTCGCCGGATTCAGTGGGACTCTTTCATATTCATACGCCCAGCTGAAAATGCGCTTGATGTAAGCCAATTCTTTATTTGCGCGCGACTCTGAGTCTTCAGCGCGTTTGTCTCGGTACCGACGAATTAAGCCGACGGTCCATTTTGATAACGGCAGGTCGCCCAGCTTGCCGGCGCTTGATGTACGATCGATGATGGTTTGTCGACAATTGGCATAGTCTTTTTGAGTTAGCGGACTCAATTTTTTATAGATATGCGTCTGCTCAAACTCTAGGGTTAGCGTGGCAAAGGTGGCCACTGTTTTTTGCGTTTGCGCATCGGCCGCGTTCCATATCTCGGCCATAGTTGCTTTAGCTCCGCAAATTCGCGTATTTTTGCGCTTTCCGAGCTCGTCGTAATAGCTAAGCATCCATTTACCAGCGCCCTCATTTTTAAACCAGACGTGATCAGGCAGTTTGTCAGTGTTGATATGCTTCGGTATGTTGGTGCTTGATCTTGGTCGGCCGGGGCGTTTCATTAGAATGTAATCTCTTCGTTGCTTTGCGAGGGTTGATCAGGGTGCAAGCCCATGGCGGCGTTGAGTGCATCAACTGTGGTATAGATAGCTGATTTTGAGCCCGCCCGGCCATGCAAAAACCGAACTCCGTTTTTGCGCAGGCAGGATTCAACATCATTGATTTGTTTATACCCGGTTGCGGCTTTTAAGTCGTCAAGATTTAGAATTTTTGGGTTCATAATGCTTATATTATTCTTAAGAAAATAGATGTCGGCAACAATTCTAAGTGGGCTAAATACTTTGTCTAATAGCTCATTCAGGCGCATTGTTTTGCGCAATTAAAGCACGCGCAACCATGGCATTAGCACAGTAGAACTGGCAGCGTTTTGAGTTGTTGCCTTTAGTGATTTTTCCGAGTTGTTCTATGGGCCGGTCGCGGCCGCAAGAACGGCAATGAAAATATTTTTTAAGAGGCGGCTTTGTTGGATTTTCCGCATTGGTTAAATTTGCATTCATGACGTTTATTCCGACCTATTGCCGATATAGCGGTGATCCGCGCCGCTATGACCGCAGCCGGTAGGGTATTGCCTGGGCTCAGGATAATCATGATGTTCAAGAACATGCACGGTGACTGAGGTTCCGGTGCGGTTAAATTTCGGTTTTTTAGAGTGACCTATTTTTACTGCGAATGACGGCGGTTTTTCAGCCGGCTTCGGCTTTTCTTTACGCTTAGGCGATTTGCTTTTGATTGTTATTTTTACGGGATCATGGCTTTCTCGCCAGCTTAAAACTGCCGCTTGGTTGTACATCTTTGCGCCGCGTGCGATGGTTCTGGTGGGGGTAGGAAAGCAATAGCTTGCTTCGTTCATGATGTTGATCAGTTTTGTTTTTGAGATTTTGAATAAGCCTGCAATCTGATCGCGTGAGAGTTCGGTTTGTGTGGTCATGTTGAGTCTCTTGTTAATTAAGCCGCTTCTTTGATATAAAACGGTGGCTTGGTGCCGGGGCGTTGCAAGGTGACAATTTGAAAATCATAAAGCCGCCATTCTTGCTGGCAAGTCGTCTGTGCGGCTTTGATCTCTTCAACGATTTTATGGTGATCCAGCATCAAAAAAATCTGACCTTGCAGCATGTCATAATGGGTTTGATACGCGCGCAGTAATGCCGGTCGACAAACGGCATATTTTTGATAATTTGCGTTGCAAGGGTCTTGCAGCTCGGTCATGACTTTACGTAACGCGCGGGCATTGCTGGCGATGACAAACTGAATCGCTTCGGTGATGGTGTGAGGGGTTAGTCGCGTGGTCATGGCCGCCTCAATGCACACGGTCGGCGTGTGATGAAGAAACGGATTGAGTTAGGGCGATAATGTCGGCGGATTGTTTCGCGGTGGACAGTGCTTTTTCATCTGTAAACCCAATCGTTAGTAAATTAAGCGCGAGACGGACTGTTTCAGCGCTGTGCACTGTGCTTAAATTAAGCTGTTTAGCATGGCGCTGGACTTTTTCAGCGAGTTCGGCACGACGGCGCTGATCCGCGCTTTGCTTGGCTCGATAGGCTTGCAGGCGGTCAAAATTCAATTGACGTTCTTTTTCTTGACGTGGTTGCATGGCAGCTCCTTAAAATGTTTAGTGCTTCCAATTCACGCGCGGCCGTGATCAGTTTTTGACGGCGCTTGGCTTGCCGTTGGGCCGGGGTCATGGGAGCGGGTTTGTTCATTTTTGTGACTCACAATCAACTAATGCCCCGGCTTGTATGTAGCCGCCCCATTGCCGGTCATGCAATGGATAGTAGCGTCGAGCTGACAGTTCGCGAGCGGGTGGCGCATGGATAATTGACCGCAGTTCTCGCCCAGCGGCGATCGCGCGCATTCTTGAGCTGGCTCTCACATGCACTGATGGACCGATTTGGCGAGCAAAACGGACAGGAAAAACTTCCCACATCGGATTCTGCTGCGGCGCATAGTCGTATTTTTTAATATTGCAATCTGATTCTGGCAATGTATCTATTTTTAGATCACTAGAATCAGTTAACCCCATGTCTCGTTTTAAAGCATCAAGCTCATGCGCGGCTGCGATTAGCTTTTGACGGCGTTTGGCTTGCCGTTGGGCCGGGGTCATTGGAGCGGGTTTGTTCATTTTTGTGACTCACGGTTAAATAGCCTCAAAAAATGCCCTCAGGTTCGAGGGCGAGATGAGGAGGCGCTTGGTAAATCGGTTAACGCGGATCGTAGCTCATCCGGTTTAATTCTTTTCTAACTTCGCAGAGCGCCGCTTGCATGTTTTCAGTTTCGGCGGACGATGTGGAATGGTTGTCAATCGTCTCAAAACCAACGCGCTTGCAAAATTGCGCCATCGCCCAGGCCTGGTCTGTGGTTAGTGTTACGGTTAGTGTCATATTTTGGGTTTTCATAGGTTTCTCCTGGTTTGATGAAAAAGGTGCGCGGTGCGCACCCTACTCGGCTTTGTTAGGTGCAAATGTTAGACTTACCTAACAATAATGTCAAGCAAGCCTTACATTATTTTTTAATGTCCTTTTAGTGAAAATTAGAGGCAATAAAAAACCCGCCGTAGCGGGTTTAAGGACTAGATTTAGTTATTAACGCTATCACATTTCAAATGCAAAAAATGCAAAAAATGCAGCTTCATCATCTCCATATCCGCATAGCTTTGCTTCGCTGATCTCAAGTCCGCACGCGAGTTTTTTAATAATATCCTTGGGTAGATCACTCTCTTTATCGATTAAAAACCGCTGAATACGCTCAATGCCCGGCTTAGTAGAGATGCCTGACTTTTTACATAAGGTATCTGTATTCCATTCGCGCCTTCCCATCTCGGTTTCAAGATTTTCTCTTAAGTTGAATGCTGGAAGCGGGGTTATAAATTCCGGCCCGACTAAAGGCCAAATAGATCCGTTCTTAGGGAATTTGCAGAAACTGACAATCGCGATCTCGTTATTTATGATCTGCGGGCCAATGCAAGGAACATCGTCAATCGAGCAAGTTGATCCTATTCGATTATCCCAATTGCAAACTATAGGTGAATATTTTTCGCTAGGAAGATAGCCCCAGTAAATTGAACGCAGCCATTTGCCTTGTGCTGACTGGATAAGCAAAGTTTCACCGCGTTTCATGTGGAAGATTATTTCATCATGGCACATATTTTTATTAGTATAATTAAATTTATTAATCATTTCTTGTGGTTGCTGCATATAGTATTAATTTTTACCGCTAATATTGATAAACTTTGCCCAGGTTTCTTCGTTTAGTATGGTCACTGGATAGCCTTTTTCTTTATAGTGCATTGCTTTTTCTATCTTTCGGCCGTGATTAGTTGCAATCCAGTCGCGGCTGGCAAGTGCTCCGATCACCAGATAATCTAGTTTTTTGGTAATTGAGCTTGTGGGAATGCCGCCAAGCTGAGAGATGATCTGTTCGCACTTATTACGAGTTCCGGTAATAAAGGCCCCTGTTAAGCAAAATGTTGAGCCTTGAATAATCAGTAAATCAGGCTCTTCGATACCATAACCAGTACTGAATCCTCCGGCTGCGCCAGTCTCTTGAAAATCCCCGCCAATAAGTTTTGTTAGGGTTTGATAGAAATCTTCTCGTTCTTCGTTAGTAATAATGTTGTCGGCTAAGATGTCATCTATCCTCTGCTTAACGATGTTAAGTGGGAATGTATGAGTATAAATTTCATTATCTTTTAGCCAGAGGTTAAGAAAGTGGATCTCATCATCGTTGACAATCTGATCCGCTGTTATGCCCATAATCAGGCCATAAAGGGTATTGACTGCTTTGATTTCGTTATTTGCTAGGTGAATGCCAATATTGGGCTGCTTATTTGTGTCAAATCTAATGCTACTCATTGAAAACATTCCTCATGGATGAATGAAATTGTAAGTAATTGCTTACACTAAAGATGCGCCGACCAGCACAGTAAAATTTATTTATTTTTCACTAGGCAGTTTTTAAAGTTATAGGTCCATCTCAACCTTAATCGCGACGCCACAAATCGTACAATTACCGTTAATTTGAATAATTGGATATTGCGGATTGAGCGGCTTTAAAAATTTCTGATGCCCATCAATGATCAGTTTTTTTATGGTCGCTTCCATGCTGTCTTCCAGTCGTGCAATGACAATATCGCCGTTCTTGGGCTCCCGATTAGGCTCAACGATAACAATAACTCCAGGCGGTAATGATGGCGATCCGTTAGGGTTAATCATGCTGTCACCAACGACTCTTAGGGCGAATGCATTTTTGCTTACTTTGGCGGTGGTTAGCCTCCATTCTTCGGCATCGCCCGGATAATGATTGTCGATAATTTCGGACCAATTCCCTGCTTGTACCCAGCTAATCAAAGGCACTCTCCCTATTATATCGGGCCCATCTTCAACACTAGACTCATTTTTTAAGTCTTTGTTTTCTAATGTATTAGTATTTTTTTTATATTTTTCGCCTTTGCCATTTTGAACCCACTCGGGATTCGCACCAAAAAAACGAGCGACACTAAAGGCGTTATCCCCGTTAATTGTTTTGGTGTTTCCATTTCTCCAGTCTGTAACTGTCGCCCGCGAAACTTTGCAGAATTTAGATAATTCTATGTTTTTTGCGCTTGGTTTGTCTGTGAAAAGCTCATTGATTCTATTGTGTAAGGCCATATTGACATTATCACTGATAGGTAGTTCGATGTGCTTGACATTAATGTAAGGCTTGTCTAACATTGTGCCCATGAATATGACCTCGACTTTTAAAGATCCTGTAATTACTGTTGAAAGAGCGGTAAAGGCGGCCGGTAATAAGGCTTCTTTAGCTCGTAAACTTGGCTTGTCACGCGCATCTGTCAGCGAGTGGGGCGATTTAGTTCCGACTTTGCATGCCTATAGGCTAGTGCAAATATATCCGGAAATTGAGGGGTTAATACCTAATGCTACAGTTGAGTTGCGGTCTAATTCTAATCCATCGACCACAAACCATGAATCCGTCTAACCACCTAAGTGAGTCTACCTATGAAATCATTGAAGACTAGAAGCGCTGTGCCGAACATGCAGCGCCGCGTACACCGCATCGTAAATAAGACTGTCTTTGCATATAAAAAATACCGCGCTTTCTGGGTGACCCAAGGCGGCATTAAGCCCTTTTATCAATCGGTTGGTCGTCCGTTCGGTGTCGGCAATTTCCCAAAAAAATACGGTCGTGTTGGGGTGGTTGGCGGTTACGTAGGCGGTAAACGCTTCAAGCGTTTGTTGTCCGGGTGGCGTCAAGAACGCTTCGCCGTCTCGGACTTCGCCAACACCCAGCGAGGTAATGATGTGGCGGCCTTTAAATACTGTGTCCAAGGCGATATAGGCCACGCTGTTGATTTGGATGGGCGTGAAGAAGCTTTCGATCATGGTTTTACTCCGGTTGTCGTTGAGGGGCCAGGGACGGCATTAGCTATTTATCGGGCGTTGCAGTCAGTTTGATGATTAAGGATAGCAGAAGTGCTGGCGCTTTGGCTGCGTGGCTGGATGAGTTGCGCGATAAGGCGACGTGTTGCGGATATGCGGGGGATTTGGTTGCCGATGCCGGGCCTGATGAGTGGGCTGAGTATTTTTATGACGGCTGGTCCGTGGATGAGGCTCTGTTTATTTGGGCGGCGTTTGAGGCGGCGGCGGAAAGTTGGTTAGTCCGTGCTCGCGCGGTGTTGGTTTGAATGGTGGGTGTATGACGATAAAGGCTGAATTGATTAATCCTGACCGGTTCACACCGCGCGAGGGCGAGATTGTTACGCTGATGGCTGAAGGTAATTCGAATAAAGCGATTGCGCGCAGTTTGGCTATCGGCATCCGGACGGTGGATGCTCATATTGCGTCAATTTATCAAAAGCTTGGGTTGCGGTCGCAATCGATTAATACCCGGTGCACGGCGATTTTAATAATGGTTGCGCGGGGCATGATTTCGCTGTCGCTGAGGTCGGTGGTGATGGTTTTGGTTTTCCATGCGGCTCAGTTTGATGATTCGGCGTTGCGGGTCAAGGGCGGTCAGGTGCGGGTCGGGGTATCGCGGATGCGTAGGAGTGACGATGCTTAGGGGGCTGCTCTGGTGGACTATCGGTTTGTCGTGTTTGCTGCTTTTTCTCGCGGGTTATGCGGTGATGACGGGTATTGATAATGCGCTGGGCTGGGTTGAAGGCAAGATTAAGGCGGCGTTTGATGCGCGGTATGGGGATTGGTGATGATAGCTGGAGATATTAAAAAAGAGCGGCCTATTTTGTTTAGTGCGCCAATGGTGCGGGCTATTTTGGATGGAAGTAAAACTCAAACACGGCGGATTATGAAGCCGCAACCAACACCATCGGAAAGTTGTGAAAATGATTTTTGGTTTCCTGTTCATGCTGTTAGATCAATGGTTCATGTAAAAAAAGATCAACTTCCTGGATGTGAGGGGCTAATGAAGAGTGTTTCTCCTTATGACTGCGAAAGGCTTTGGGTGCGTGAGACATGGAGGACAAATTCGATTTATGACGACGATAAACCCTCATTAATACCTGATTCTGCACCGATAGAATATTTGGCTAATACCATCTCAGGAGATATGGCGGGGAAAATAAGGCCATCAATATTTATGCCGCGCTGGGCAAGTCGCATTAATCTCGAAATAGTTGATGTTCGGGTTGAGCGCCTACAGGATATTAGCGATGAGGACGCCAAGGCAGAAGGCATAGCGCCAACACCAGGAAGGGATATTGTTGATAGATGGTTAGTAAAAAACCCGAAAGGATCATTAAGCGAATACTCATCAACACAATACCCAGTAGATGCCTATAAATCGCTCTGGCAATCAATAAACGGCTCAGCATCATGGGATTCTAACCCTTGGGTATGGGTAATCGAGTTTCGCAATGACCTCTAAAAAAATCAATTTCGACGCGATTAATGCGGCCGCTATGGCTAGCTTTTTATCGCTACTTGAGCAATGGCTTCCTGATGGCCACAAGGCGCAAAACGAATATAAGTCAGTCAATCCGACTCGTGGTGATACTCATGAGGGTTCATTTTCAATCAATATTCGCAAGGGCATTTGGCAGGATTTTGCTACGGGGGATTCGGGTAGTGATCCTATTTCGCTGTTTGCTTATTTGTTTCATGACAATGACCAGGGCGCGGCGGCTAAAGAGTTAGCCGATCTGTTAGGGGTAAATTCTGCCCCGGTTAAGCCTGTGCCGACTAAAAAGGCGGATAAAGCGCCTCGGTCTGAGTGGCGGCCGATTGTGCCGCCCGATGATGCGCCGGAACCGCATAAGGCGCATATCAAGCGCGGTTTTCCTGAGCAAGTATGGTGTTACCGATCGCGGAGCGGGGTTCCGCTGGGGTACGTGTACCGTTTCAAAACATCCGACGGCGGCAAGGAGGTTTTGCCGCTGACGTGGTGCCGTAATGAGCAGACGGGTGAGCAGCAATGGCGCTGGATGGCATTTGCTGAGCCTCGGCCGTTGTATGGCCTTGAATGGCTGGATGCTAAGCCTGATGCGCCGATTTTGATAGTTGAGGGTGAGCGTTGCGCTGAGGCGGCTCGGGCTGAGTTGGTATCTGCTGCGGTGGTGATGACGTGGCCTGGTGGCGGCAAGGCGGTTGATAAGTGCGACTGGAGTGAGTTGGCCGGCCGCGATGTGATTATCTGGCCGGACTGCGATAGTCAGCGCGAGAAGAAACCGAAAGATGCGCCTGAGGACTTTATACCGCCGTTACTGGACGAAGATAAGCAGCCTGGGGTGATGGCGGCTAATAAAATCGCTGATAAGTTGTTAGCGCTCGGTTGCCGGGTATGGATGGTGAATATTCCTAAGCCCGGCGAGGTTAAATCGGGCTATGACGTTGTAGATGCGATTGCCGAGGGCTTGACTGGCGAAGCTTTACTTAAGTATTTGCGCGCTAATTTGCGCCTCTTGGCGTCAGCGGGGCTTCGCGATGACGGGGAAAATAATGCTCAACCGCCGGATTCGGCTGGCGCAAGCGCGGAGGATACCGGCGGGCCTGACGATTGGGACCGCGGGTTGTTGCGTGGGGCTCGGGGCGGGCTTGAGGATTGTCGGGAAAATGTGTTTTTGATTCTGTCTAGGCATCGGGCTTGGGAGGGTGTGATTGGGTGGAACGATTTCACTATGCGGTTGGAAAAGATTCAGCGACCGCCCACGGGGTTACCTGTGGGGGAATGGAAAACCGAGGATGACTATGATACGGGCTTATGGTTGGCTCAGAACTGCGGCCTAAGGCTACAGTCTGAAAACACGATTATCTCAGGCGTAACGATGGTTGCTAACAAGCGCCGGTTTCATCCGCCGCGCGATTGGTTGCGGTCTTTGCCTGCTTGGGATGGGGTTGATCGGCTGGAGCATTTTATTGCCGATTGTTTGGGCTGCGAAAACTCTCGTTATGTGCAGTTGGCGGGTAAGTATTTCATGATTGGTATTGTTTCGCGGATTTTTAGACCGGGCAATAAGATGCAGCACATGATGGTTCTGGAAGGTGCGCAAGGGATTGGTAAATCGACGTTTTGGCGAGTTTTGGGGGGCGATTGGTTTCAGGATTCGCCGCTGAAAATCGGTAGTGCGGATGCCTACATGCAGCTCACCGGCGTGATGCTGTACGAAATTGCTGAGATGGATAGTTTTAATAAATCCGAAGCCACGCAAGTGAAGGGGTTTGTGACTCAGGAAGTTGATCGATACCGGGAACCGTATGCGCGCCGTTATGTCGACCGGCCTCGCCAGTGTGTTTTTGTCGGGACGACGAATCATGGCGAGTATTTGAAAGATACCACGGGAAATAGGCGATTTTGGCCGATTAAGGCGCTAAATGTTGATATTGAGTTGTTAAGGTCTATCCGCGAGCAGTTGTTTGCTGAGGCGCTGTATCGGTTTGATGTGGGTGAGCGCTGGCATCCTGATCGGGATGAGGAGCGGGAATTTTTTGTACCTGAGCAGGATGCGCGGCGGATTGTTGATCCTTGGTTGTATCCGTTGCAGGAGTGGCTGGATGATCCGTTGCAACGGCATTTGAATGAGTTTACCTGTACTGAGTTGCTGATGGGCGCGCTTAAGGTCGAGCTGAATAAGATCGACGGTAATCGGGGTATGGCTACGCGCATGGGGAATTTAATGGCGGAGCTGGCGGAGCAGGATGGTTGGGTGCGCCGGCGTCGCACGACGGGCCGTCGCGAGTGGATATGGGTACGGCCTAATGATAAGCGGTTGAGGTCATTTACGTGATTGCCTGCAGGACTGTCCAGAGATCGGCGTGCCTTGTGCTTGCGTCCGGAAAAGGGCAGCTGTTGGCGGTTGAATCCGTCCAACCTGGGTTTTTTTGTTTGAGGTTTGACGGTGTTGTTGGACGGCTACAGGCCACGCCGGGCGTGCATCCGTCCAACCGTCCAACCTCGTCCAGCCTCACCGCGCAGGCCCGCACGCCCGCGCGCGTATATGGGCGTGACGGTGTTATTTGCCGACAAGGTTTAAAAATCTTGGTGACAAGATTAGACGGTTGGACGGATGCAGTATCGGTGTGGTTTATAGCCGTCCAACCTGCACGTCTAACCTTGTTTTGTGGTTTTTTGGTTGGACGGATTGATATGAGCGAAAAGCGCCAGCAGTGGGAAATGATTAAGGAGCAAGCGCCGGATGTGGCTGAGTTCTTGATTGGGATTAATGAGGTGTTTGGTAAGCCTGCTGCGGTTAGGGTTGAGTTGCTGGCGTCGGGCGAGGTGATTGAGATTGGTGGGCGGATTAGGGGTGATGCGGTGGTTCCTGCTCATCCTGTGGCTGTTTGCGGTGATTGCCGGTATTGGCGGCGTGATTTGGGTGATGGCGCTGGGCGGTGTGCGTCTACGGGCGATAGAGGGTTGCGGCATGGGCAGGTGGATTGGCCGACACATGCGGCGTGTAGATTATTTGAAATCAAAAGGGGGTGGTGATGTGTAGGGTAATGGATAGCGGTGATCAGTGTTTGAGGGATTGGGGGCGCTGGGCGGCACGGGATTCGACGATTAAGCAGTTGGGCTATCCTAGGTGCAGCGCTGAGCAAATGGCTAATCGTGTCGGGGGCGGTAATTTTGAGGTGAATCAGGTGGCTGAGCTGGTCGATAGGTTGGTGCGGTCTATGTTGGAGGATCGTAAGCGGTTGGTAGCGTGTTTGTTTTATATTGAGCGGTTGAACCGTGAGGCGATTGTTGCTCGGTTAATGGCTATCGCTAATGAGTGCGGTGAAGCGGCGGATGCGTCAATTAGGTCGCGGGTGTCGGTTGATGTTGTTAAACGGGATTTGGATGTGATCCGGTCAATGGTCGGTGGTGTTGTGTTGTGGTCTGAATAAATAATGCTTGACCTGGGGCCCCAGCATATTGTAAATTTAGGCACCATCTAAAAGCTCGCCTGGATTTATCCGGTGGGCTTTTTTTATGTCTGTTGATTTTGTATGACCCGCGCTGGCTTTGGCTTGTGGCGGGTTTTTTTATGCCTGTTGATATGGATTTTTATGCCGATTGAGAATGCGTCGAGTTGGAGTCAGTTTGGTTTATCAGGAATGGTTATTGCTGCCCTGTTTGCGTTTATCTGGTTTTTGGTTAATACGCATTCTTCGGAAAGGAAGGAGTGGTTAGAAGCGTATCGTGATCATGGCCGCCGTGCTGATGACCGTCAGGCTGAGACTAATCAGGTTATTAGGGAAATCAGCGCTGTTATCAGGGAATTAAACGCAAGGCATGAGTGATGCCAGTTAGGGCTAAATCTCCGTGCCGACATGCTGGTTGTCGGGTATTGCTTGATAACCCTGGGTTTTGTGATCAGCATCGGAAAGAGGCATTCAGGGCGCAAAAGCAGGTTGTAACCGAGGATTATAAGGAGCGCAATCGGTTCTATCAGCGAAAAGAGTGGAAGGCTGTCAGAGCATTGCAATTGCAATTAGAGCCGTTGTGTAGATCATGTCGAGGCGCTGGCAAATTGGTTGCCGCTGTAATTGTCGATCATATTGTTGCGATAGCTGATGGCGGCGCTGAGTTAGATCATGAAAATTTGCAGTCATTATGTAAATCATGTCACAACACAAAGACTCGTCATGACACACAGCGGATAGCGGGGGTGGGGTAAATCTCTACAGCCTTTACCTTCCTTTGCGTCGCCCTAATCTTTCTTGCACGGTTTAGTAATTAAATAGAAAAAGCCCATGGGTTATTGGAGTTGATATGAAGGGTAGGAAACCACAATTAGTTAATGATAATGAAAAGTTTTCGGCTCTGCCGTTGCATGATGGCCCGCAATCCGTCCATTTTGCACGGGCTAAAGACCTGCGCCCCGATGAAGATCTTACCGAAGCCGAGCTCAAAGTATGGGACCGAATCGCCCCTCATCTATCAATGCTCGGCAGATTAAAGCCTCACTTTGTCGACGCCCTTGCAGAATATTGCCGAATCGTTCGCCGTCTGGCAGATGCTCGCAAAATCTTAGATGAAGATGAATGGATATACGTGACATTAGGCCGGAACGGAAAACAATACAAAAGTCGCCCCGAAGTTGCCCAACTCAATGACGACTGGCGCAAATGGCGCTCATTGGTTGGTGAATTTGGCTTAGCGCCGGCAGCAGAACGAGGCATGCAGTCAGGCCAAGGCGACCTCTTTGATGACTTTGACAACTTTTGACCCCGACGACCCGCTAGAAAAAGCGGCCCAATACGGTCGCGACGTACTAACTGGAAAAATAACAGCCGGAAAACTGACAAAACTAGCCATCCAGCGCCATGACCGAGACCTAAAAAAAGCCCACCATCGTGGGCTTTTTTTTTGCGAAGATTCCGCCCGTCGCGCCTTAATCCTGTTCAGCTTTCTCAAACACAGCAAAGGCGAGTGGGCGGGCCAGACAGTCGAATTAGAGCCCTGGCAATCCTGGATTATCGCCTGCGTATTTGGCTGGAAAAACCAAGACACAGACAAACGCCGATTCAAAACAGTCTACGAAGAAATCGCTAGAAAAAACGGCAAGACCACAAAGCTTGCAGGCATCGGCTTATACGGCTTAACCAAAGATGACGAAGGCGGACCCGAAATATACTCCGCCGCAACCAAGCGCGATCAAGCCAAGATCCTCTTTAGCGAATCGTCCAGGATGGTCCGGCAATCCAGACCCTTAAAGCGCCGGCTGGACGTACAAGAGCACCAGATCCTAAACCCGTCAAACTTTGGCAAGTTCCAACCGCTCAGCGCCGACGGCCAAACCATGGACGGCCTTAACCCCCATTTCGCGCTGGTCGACGAACTACACGCCCATAAAACATCAGAAATATGGGACGTATTAAAATCCGCCTTGGGAGCTAGATCACAACCCTTGCTCTGGGCAATTACCACCGCCGGATTCAACAAAAACGGCATCTGCTATGAAGTTCGGGATTATGCCGTAAAAGTCCTGACCGGCATTATCGAAGACGACAGCTTCTTCAGCATCATCTTTACCCTTGATGATGGCGACGACTGGCAAGACGAAAGCAACTGGATAAAAGCCAACCCCAACCTGAACGTATCGGTCAAGCTTGACTACCTACGCGAACAGGCCCGGCAAGCCGCAGTCATGCCAACGGCAAAAGTAAACTTCTTCACCAAGCATTTAAACATTTGGCTGACCGGATCAGCCGTCTGGTGCAACGTCGAAATGTGGCAACAATGCGCCGCAGATTACAGCCAAGATAACCTAACAGAAGCTTTAGAAGTCTATCTGGGGCTAGATTTATCCACCGTATCCGACATAGCCAGCGTCGGCGGCATAGCAAAAATGCTTGATGGCCGCTGGCTAACCTTTGGCAAGCACTATCTCCCGGAAGATGCCGTCGATAACAACATCCGGAAAACTACCGTACCGTTTCGGCAATGGCACGAGCAAGGCTGGTTAACACTAACGCCAGGCAACGTCATCGACTACAACTGGATAAAAGCCGACATCCTGCACTTTATAGAAACCTTAAACGTTAAAGAAATCGCCTTCGACCGCTGGAACAGCTCTCAGTTAGTTAATGATTTGATGGAAATAGACGCCCCCATGGTGGCATTCGGCATGGGCTTTGCCAGCATGAACGCTCCAATGAAAGAGCTTGAGCGCCGATACCTGGCTAAAGAAATCTGCCACCAAAACGACCCCGTACTCAACTGGGCTATGAGCAACGTAGTAGCCGATCAAGACCCGGCCGGCAACATCAAACCGGCGAAAAACAAATCAGCCGAAAAAATAGACCCAGCCGCCGCGCTTATTATGGCGATAGGCCGGGCCATGCTGGCGGATACAACTGAAACAACAAACGTAGGCTGTGAATTCTGGTAATGACAAACTTCTTAACCAAACAACGCGCATGGCCGTGGCAGAAAAAAAGCGCATCGTCAGTCATCGGCGAAGGCGACGCTTGGGCTATGTTACTCGGTCAGGCGGCTTCAAAAGCTGGGATCAACGTAACTTGGAAAACCGCGTTACAGTATTCGACCGCACAAGCCTGCATTCGCATTATCGCGGAAGACATTGCCCAACTGCCGTTTGCCACCTACAAAACCTTAGAGGGCGGTGGAAACCAGCAAGATAGCAGTCATCCAACCCATAAACTGATCAAAACCAAACCCAGCGCCGACCAAACCGCCTTTGAAATGCGCGAGCAAATCGGTATGCACTTAGTGCTGACTAATAATGCCTACGTACATAAAAATATCGTGCGCGGGAAAGTCGCCGAACTGGTTCCATTCGAGCCGCAATTAGTTCGTTTGATTCGCAAAAACGGAGAAACCACTTATGAACTAACGCTTAGCGATGGTAAACGGGAGATAGTCCCAAAAGATGAAATATGGCACCTACGCGGCCCCAGCTGGAACGGTTGGCAGGGCTTGGACGGTGTGCGCTTGATGCGTGAAACCATCGGCTTGGCCTTGGCCCTTGAGGGGCATGGCTCACGGATGTTCAGCAATGGCGCAACAGTCGGCGGCCTGCTATCAACCGAATCCAACTTAACTGTCGATCAAGCAAAAGCATTGCGTGAAAGCTGGGAATCAAGGCAATCCGGCGGAGAAAACGCCTACAAAACCGCCGTGATGTGGGGCGGCATGAAGTGGTCGCCACTGGCAACGCCAAACGATTCTGCGCAATTTCTGGAAACTCGCCGCTTTCAAGTCGAAGAAACCTGTCGTCATTTTAAAGTGCCGCCGATGATGGTCGGTCATGCCGACAAAACCACAACCTACGCCAGCGCCGAGCAAATGGTCTTGATCCACCTACGGCAATGTCTTGGCCCGTGGCTAACCCGGATCGAACAATCAGCCAATTGCAACTTGCTGACCGATGAAGAACTGGCCGCCGGCTACTTTACCAAATTTACCCGCAACGGCCTGCTGGCGATGACCGTTCAAGCCCGTGCCGAGTTTTATTCAAAAATGTACGGTATCGGCGCATTAAACCCCAACGAAATCCGCGAATTGGAAGACATGAATCCCTATGACGGCGGCGAAAAATACCGCGTACCGCTCAACATGGTAGACCCTTCCGTAATCGACTCAAAACCAACCGACGGGAACACAGATAATGCCCCAGCCGCATAAGAAAATCACCCAGTCCGCTGTGCTGGAAACAAAACGTATCAATTTCGCCCAATGCAAACTCGCCCCGACTGATCCAGTCGCCGACATCATGGAGTTTTCCGGCTACGGCGCAGTGTTCGGCAACGTCGACAGCTATGGCGACGTCATCGAAAAAGGCGCATTTTCCGCGTACCTGGCCGACGTACAGTCAGGCAAACAAGATTGGCCAGCCATGTTGCAGCAGCACGGCGGCTGGGCTGTAAGTGCATCCGATTTAAAGCCCGTCGGCGTCTATTCCGACCTCAGCGAAGATGGCATCGGCCTAAAAACGACCGGCATACTCGCCGGCACGCAAGACGGAACCGATCTTTATACGTTGATGAAAATGCAGCCACGGCCCGCCATATCCGGGCTTTCCATCGGTTATTACGTCCGAGAATCGGCCTACGGCGGCAAAAACGACCCTTACGACCGGCTGTTAAAGCAAATTGACCTGGTCGAAATCAGCATTGTGACCTTTCCGGCCAACGGTAAGGCCCGGATCGGAGGCGTTAAGTCCATTAACGACATGAACGATTACCAAATTGAGCAAACCTTACGTGATGTCTTAGGTTTGTCGCAAAAGGAAGCCAAAACCGTAATTGCACGCGGCTTCCGAGCTTTGCGAACCGACGATGATGCCGGTAGCGAAGAGTTAAAGCAAATTGAGGCGCTCATAATGCGCAATACTGAAATTTTTAAACTTAATTAGGAGTAATCCATGAGAATTACAAGCAGAGCGGCATGGTCGCTATTAGCGATCTGTATTTTATTAATGGCGCAATCGTTTGGTTACGCATCAGCCGAAGGCCTTACTATCGGGGGCATGCTACTAGCAGCCGGTGTTGGTGATATTGAAGACATCAGCAAGTTGTTGGAAAAACAAGGCCGGACCTTTGATGAATTTAAACAGGCCAATGATGTCCGGCTAAGCGCACTTGAAAGCAAGGGGTATGCCCCGGCCGACGTCGTCGAAAAAGTCGATAAAATCAACACCGATCTTGGGCAGCAGTCGAAAGAAATCGGCGAATTAATGAAAAAATTAAACCGCAAAAATGTCGGCGGTAGCGATAGCGAATTAAATCAGGATCAACAAGAGCACAAAGCCAGCTTCGAAAACTATTTCCGCAAAGGCACTGACAATGGCTTACGCGACTTGGAGCGTAAAGCCTTAAATACCGGTTCCGATCCCGACGGCGGTTATCTGGTCCCGACTGAAATCGAAACCATGATTGATCGAGTAGCGACAGCAGATGTAGCCATGCGGCGATTAGCAACAGTCCGCCAAATCGGTGCGGCCAGCTACAAAAAACCGGTTGTCACCACCGGTGCGGCCGGTGGTTGGCTTGGCGAAACCGAAGATTCGATAGAAACAGCCGCGCCCAAATTGTCGGAGCTTGAATTCAATCCAGGCAAACTGTATGCATACCCCTGGGCCACCAACGACATGTTGGAAGATGGCGTTATCAATATCGAGCAGTGGTTAACGCAAGAAGTCGAAGAAATCTTTGTTGAAAAAGAAGGCGAAGCCTTTATTACAGGCACAGGCATCAAAAAGCCAAAAGGCATCTTGGCATATGACACCGTTGCCAACTCAAGCTATACCTGGGGTAAACTCGGATATGTTCCATCCGGCGCATCCGGCGCATTCCATACCGATGAAGGCGACGCACTCATCAACTTAGTGCACGGACTAAAGCGCAAATACAGAAACGGCGCGGCTTGGTTAATGAACGATTTAACCATGGCAGGTGTGCGCAAAATAAAAGATGCGGAATCAAATTACATCTGGCGCCCCGGTCTTGAAGTCGGCGTATCCGATACTTTACTGGGCTACCCTGTCGAAATCGACGACTACATGCCCGATATCGCCGCAAATTCGCTGTCAATCGCGTTCGGCAACTTCAAGCGCGGTTATTTGATCGTTGATCGGCGCGGCATTACCTTGATTCGCGATCAAGTCACCAAGCCCGGTTACACAAAATTTAACGTATCCAAGCGCACCGGAGGCGGCGTACAGAACTTCGAAGCCATTAAGGTGATGAAGTTTGCGGCCAGCTAATCCTCTTAATCCTCAATAGAAGCCGGTTTTTACCGGCTTTTTCATGCCAAAATTCAGCTCAAAAGGATAAAACCATGCGCGACTTATTAAACAACATTCAGCTAAAGCGGTGTATCAGCCCGGTATCCGTTGCCGATACCACCGCACTGGTCGGTGAAATCATCGACCGGGCCGGGTACAGTTCTTTGACTTACGCCATTGCCACCGGCTCCATTGCCGATGCCGACGCCACCTTTACCGTATTGCTGGAAGATGGTGACGCGGCCAACTTGTCTGACGCCGAGGCCGTCGTCGACGCTCAGCTGTTAGGTACCGAAGTACTGGCGGCATTTCAGTTTGATGACGACAACGAATGTCGAAAACTGGGTTACATCGGCAAGAAACGCTATACCCGCTTGACCATTACCCCGGTCGCCAATGCCTCGGCGGCATTGATTTCAGCGGTAGCTATTTTGGGGCATCCGGCCAGTGCGCCCACGCCAAATCCGCCGGTTTAAAGAAGCGGATAGCAACCTCCCTAAACGCCCTTAACCGGGCGTTTTTTTTGATCTTTTTTTTAGGAAAATCAATGAGAGCCTTTTTTTTAAACCGACTGAAAGAGCCTTCCACATGGCGAGGGCTCACCTTAGTCGCCACCGCCTTCGGTATCCATGTCAATCCTGAGCAGGCCTATGCTATCGCCTCGCTGGGCATGGCGCTGGCGGGTGGTCTGGCTGTAGTGAGTCCAGACAAACTGAGCAAATAGCCGCCATGCTCCACGCCATAAAAACCCAACCCGCCGCTGAGCCAGTTACGCTTGAAGAAATGCGCGGCCATCTGGGCATATCCCAAGCCGAAGACACCGCGCGCGATAGCATCATCACCGGTCGCATCATCAGCGCCCGGCAATGGAGCGAAGCCTACACGCGCGCTGCCTACATCACCCAGACCTGGACCGGTTACGCAGTGGATTTCCCGTGCCGTCACAGATTAAAAGCGACGCATGGCCAGGCGCATAACAAAATCGCGCTAAAAATGCCGCTGCAATCCGTGACTCACGTTAAGTTTTTAGACGTTGATGGCGTGCAACAAACCCTAGATCCGTCCCTGTATCTGGTTGATACCGTGACAGCCTGCATCGTACCAGCGTACGGTCAGGTATGGCCTAGCGTCAGAGCGCAATTAAACGCCGTGCAAGTCGAGTACGTGTGTGGTTATGGCGATGCCGAAGCGGTACCCGAGTCGATTAAAGACGCGATCCGCTTCATCGTCGGCCAATGGGAGGTCTTTCAAAACAGCATCGAAGGCGTGGTGCGGCCGTTTACTATCCCGAACGCTGCAAAACAACTGCTCGATAACTACATCGACATGCGTGAGGCATTCTAATGCATAAGCGCCGATCCATCTTAAAAGCCCTGCAAACGCAGTTAAAAACCCTATCGGGATTCGGCGGCGTCTGGATACAGCGCGTCAGCCCGAATCGCAACGCATACCCCGGCATTACCCTCTATGCCGAAGAAGAAAGCGTCACCACTCACGTCTCTGGCGGCTACACCGACAAGGCGAGAGATCAAGACCGCATTCTATCCGTAGCGATTAACGTCTGGATAAAAGGCACCGTCGATGCCGAAAAAACCGAGGCGGACATGGATGACGCGGCCGAGCGCATCGAACCGATCATCGTTAACTATTTTGACGCAATCGACCTTGTCCTAGTCGCGACCGACTTCAAAGTATCTGAAGAAGAGCCAGAAATTCACTGTTTAACCCTGACCTACCACATCACCTATTACGCGGTTGAGCGCTCCCCGGCAGCCGCCCCCTAACCCATACAATAAGGAAACCCATGGAAACCATTATCATCGACGTCGACAACCATCGGCACAACGGCGAAATAGTGCTGCGTGGCACAGAAATCACCATTAACGCGGCCACCGCAAAACGCCTAATCGCAAGCGGAAAAGCGCATTTAGTCACCCCGGCTGCTGCACCTGAAGCCATCAAAAAAGGATAATTCAACATGAGCCAAATATTAACCGCGCGCGGCGATCTTTATGCCGGTGTCCCAGAGCCCTTCAACCCCGATAACACCGGATCAATATTATCCAACGCCATGCGTAAATTGGGTATTGTTTCAAAACTCAGTTTCGAGCCTGCCGTCGAACGGGTCAAAGTACCCGAATGGAGTTCCGGAAACGATTCAATCGCCGAATCCTGGAGCCGAGTCACCGGCGGCAAAATCAAAATGATGGCCGACGAAGCCAGTCCGGATAACTTGGCGTTAAATCTAGCTGGTCGCGTTCGAGTTATCGGCCCCGAGTCAGTAACGAATGCAAAAATCGCAGTTAAAGACGCGGACGGAAAATATTCAGAACTGACGACAACGACCGCATTAAAAGCGACCACGCCTTATTATTTTGTCCGATCGATAGCCGAAAACGGCTTGAGCTATCAGCCCTACGAGCTGATCGACACCAGCACATTTGTCTTGACCGATTCCTCCACAACCCCAAAAACGTTAACAGTTAGCACCGACTACAGCATTGACGCGCAAACCGGCAAGTTGATCCTCAAAGGCACGGCAGGCCATGGTATTAACTTGTCAGGGCTTACCTACCCGCTTAGTGCTGATTTTGATATGGGGCTGTTTATTGATGAGATACCCAAGCCGATCATCGGTAACAAACCCTACATGTTGTCGCAAAAGAAAGTAACCGGCGTGGTCGTTAAAGATTCATCAGCCACGCCAAAAATTATCAGCGATGCTTATTACACGGTTGACAGCGATTACGGCATGTTGACCATCACCGACCGCACCGCCGTTATGGGCATCTCCGGCCTGACGCTGCCGCTTAAAGTTTACGGCACGCAAGGCGATGTAACCGCCGTCGGGCTGTTGACCGAGGGTATTATCGAGCGCCAAATCCGCATGAACGGTATCAATGCCCGTACCAAGCAGAAAATGGCTATCACCTTTTATCGCGTCTCTTTCGATTCCACCGCTGTTGATTTTTTCGACAAAGATTACACCAAGGTGGCCCTGGAAGGTGAACTGATGCGAGATGCATCAAGGCCCGAAGACGATCTACTGGGTCAATTCGGCAAGATCGAATATTTATAACCCCGCCCTGAGCCCGGATGACGCCGGGCTCTAAACCTTTTTTTGAGCAATAAAAATGACCGATCCCATCGACGATCTAAATCAAGCCTTGGCCGAGCCCAGCGTCATCACCCTGTCCGGGTTAACCCTGCATCTTAAATTATTAACCATCATCCAGCTGCCGGCCGCGCGCGAATTAGCGGCGCAACTGTTCAGCGATCCGGCGCTCAGCTTTACCGCCTCAGGTTTTATTTTAGAGATAGAACAGCAGCACATCACTCTAATGACCGATTTAATTGCGTTGATGGTTGATGTTAACAAGGAGCAATTAGCCCTACCCGTCGCCGATTTTTTAGAATTATTTAACAAAGTCATCGCCTTTAACGACGATTTTTTTTTGGCGGTAATCGGCCGGTCGATGCTGACGAAGCAGAAAGCCCTTACCGCTGGTCAGACATCCTTCAGCGACTCAGAAGCCACGGACATCAAAGACCCGAGCGCTTAACGCTACAGCAATGCCGGTTATTTTTGGATGCAATAGCAAGGCTTGATCGAGAGCGGCAACAGTCTGCGGCCCTGGCAGCCCGAATGGGCTACTGGGCCGAGGCCGATGCGTGGGAGTCGTTTATGGGTTAGGATTTATAAGGTTTATTAATATCCGTATTCTGAAATATCATCTTCAAGTTCGCTCCATCCGGTTTCCTTATCGTATTTGTAACTTTCTAACGCTATTCTCGTTTGAAAAAAAACAAAGGCATTTTGTTGCTTGACGAATATATATACGCTTGATGTCTCAACCCTTACGTTGTCCGTTCCGACTAAGTTTTTTAATACATTTAAAACAGTAGTTTTCATTTAATTGCTCCGAGAGTTATTGATCATAGCCGCAATAATTGATTGCATCGTCTTTGCTAATGCACCAAGACGATCCATTGTTTTCTTTAAATGAGAAATAGGAGACGCCACCCCTTTCCTCAATAATAACTTTTCCGCCTTTATTTACTGCTTTTTTAATCCTTCAATGAAAGACTTCCTGCTTTCTTCCCTCTCTTTTTTTGAAGGCGGGTCATCAAATATCGATCCTTCATACGAGGAATCAAGGTCTTGTTTTAAGCTTTCTATTGTCATTGTCGTATCTCCAACAGGGTTTGGGAAATCCAAACCATGAATCTATTCTACCGGCTTACTTTGATAATGTAAATACATAATCAAAAATAAATCAGGATAACTCGCGCGGCCAATTGAAATAGCTGCGCCAGGCTTCTTCTATTTGATCGGATTGAGACAGCCCGGTATTTGCGCTTTTTTCTCTCATCTTTTCGATGAGCTCGGGGTCTAAGCGCAACGTGACCTGCTTGCGCTTTTCCTTGCCTTTAAGTGGTGGCGATGCGCCCTCCCGAGCGCCGCCGCGTGTTTTTTTTATGTCAGTCATTTTTAGTATCTCCAAAATGGTTTGGGAAATCCAAACCATGATTATAGTATCCTTTAGTTTATTGATAACGTAAATACATAATCAATAAAATAATTAACCAGCACGAACACCTATTTTAGTGACTCACATAACCCGACCCGAGCGGGTTTTTTATGCCTGAGTGCAAGGTTGATGTTATTTTTAATGATTACATGCGGCTTTATTAGTTTTTACTTTCTCTTGCTCCAATTTTCTAAATTCTTCGGATTCGGCATGTTCAGCTAAATAGGCTTCTACAGATTTATCAATATTATTTAAACAAGAAATATCTGCTGCTGTTTTTGTTGACTTGATAGGTGTAAGCGATGATTGCGCTTGTTCTTTTGTCGTTAGGTAATAACCTTTTGAAGTCATGCAGGATGTCATTATTTCATTTTCGCGCAGCCCTTGTTCAAAGCCAGATTGTATGGCTGAGGTCATGCCGCTGTTATACATGCTGCTGCCGCCGTTGTATTTAACCGCGTCATATTTGCATTCATTAAAGTCTTTTTGGGATTGTTCATAGGTAGCTGATGGATTTATCCATACTTTTTGCATACAGCCTGACAAGGCTAAAACGACAGCAACCGCGCGCAGTGAGTTCTTAATCATGGGTTTTCTCGGGTTAGTGTATAGGGCGGCCTACATTACTTATATTAATTTACCTAGTCAATTAAATCAGTGTACAGATAAGTAATGATGCGTAATTTTTTGACAAGCGTTTACTCAGCGGCTATGCTTTCCCTCGTCGCCCACATTGGCGGCCTGGGATTGGCCTCCCGGAATATCACAGCGCAGAGCCGCTCAGTGCGGTTTTTTTATGCGCAGCGTTCAGTACTTCATCATGTCGGGCTGGGCGAGGCAGTCGCAAGACTGGCCGGTTCTGTGGTTCCGGTAGGCCAACCTCGTTCAGTCCGGCACCATGATGGCCTCGTGTTGCCGGGTTATTAACTTAACCATGGAAAACATTATGACTACTCAAGCGCTCACCGTAAATTTTCACGGCACCAATTTATTCGTCGTTGAACACGATGGACAACCTTATACCCCCATGAAAATCATTGCCGAAGGTATGGGGCTGGATTGGAGGTCTCAATATACAAAGCTAATGGCAGGGCATGGTGATAATCACCATACCCCCCAAAGATGGGGAGTTGTAAAAATCGCAATCCCTACTGCTGGAAACATGCAAAAAGCTATTTGCATGCCATTACGCAAACTAGCCGGATGGCTGGCAACCATCAATCCAAACAAGGTCAAGCCGGAACTGCGAGACACAATAATCCAATATCAAAACGAATGTGATGATGTTTTATGGGATTACTGGACAAAAGATCAAACCCAACACAGTTCACACCAACCCGTGACTCAGGCGATGATTTTTGCCGATAAAGCCTCTTTAATCGAATCCTTGCAAACTCGGCTACTCATCTGCATAGAAAAAGGCCAAGTAGTCTCCAGCAAAGTGATTGCCGAAGATGCCTGTGCCATATCGCCCAGTAATCCTGTAGCACTATGTACCTTTCTTAGAGAGTGCGTACCGATTGAATTAGTGCCAGTCGTGCTTGAAATTGCCAGCCAGCGCCTCATGTCCTTGCTGCCAAGAGTGTAAACTGAAAGTTGTACAACAAATAAAAAATAATAAGCCAATCAAAATGGCATAAAAAGGCAGCTTGAGTAACCGTAAACAAAAAACCCGCTTCATGCGGGTTTTTTTATGCCTGAATGTAAGGAAAATAATGAGCGATAACGATGCGATCAATATCAGCGGACTTGCTGAAACTCAGCGCGAGCTGTACGCGTTTAGTGCTGCGTTGGGCGATAAAGTCACGGTGCTGGCCTTGCGGGCCGGGGCCAACTTTATGTTGAAAAAAATACGCGAAGCGGAGCCGCAAAAAACCGGCCGGTTAAAACGGGCAACCGTCACTAAAAACTCACGCATTAACCGCCGCCGGGTTAATGGCAAAGTCGGTGTTTATGTCGTCGTCAAGGCGGGCAAGCGCAGCGATCCAAAAAGCGCCCTTTACGGCCAATTTATTGAGCGCGGCTATAAGCGCAAAGATACCGTTGTCGCCGGGAAACATTTCGTGACTTCCACGTTTGCCGCTTACAAAGGCGAAGCACTGAGCACTATATTGACCGCCATTGATGAGGGCGGACAGCGCTTAGTTCAAAATATCAGAAATCTGTAAGGAGAAAACATGGCTATCGGCGTTACTGTTGATTTTAATGCGAATATTGCGCGATTTTTTGGACAAGTTGATCAGATATCGGCGCGGCTAGATCGGTTTCAGCAGCAGGCCGAAACTTTGTCGAGCCGTGTAAACTCGGCGATGGGTATGTTGGGCGTGGGTATTTCAGCCGCCGGCATCACTGAGTTTATAAAATCCGGCATTGACGCTACGGACATGCTGAATGATATGTCGGAGCGTACCGGCATTGCAATCGAGACCTTGGCGGGTTTTGATTTAGTCGCAAAACTGGGCGATACAGACCTGGAATCTTTCGCCGCATCGGTTAATAAACTCAGCATTAATCTCAGCAACAATCGCGAAGAGTTCGCTAAGCTGGGCATTACCGCCGACGACCCGATAGAAGCGTTTTATCAACTGGCCGACGCGTTTTCCGCTATCGAAGATAAGCAAGATAAAGCCGCGCTGGGTGCAAAAGTGCTCGGCAAATCCTACGCCGAAATGGCGGTATTGCTCAACCAAGGCGGCGCCGCCTTGCGGGCGCAAGTCGAAGAAAATAAAAAATACTCCGGCATCACCGAGGATAGCGCAAAGCAAACCGGTAGGCTGAATGATCAGCTCGATATATTGGCAGCCCGTATGCAAGGTATCCAGGCGCTGGTCGGCGGCAAGTTCGCAACCAGCATTAACAACTGGATCGATACTTTATCCGGTGAGGGCATTGACGCAACGATTAAAAAAGTCATCGAGATTGATGCGGATATTAAAGTACAGCAAGGCGTCATCGACCGCATCAAAAAACATCCGGTCTTGGCCGCGCTGGAAAATTACGACATCGGCGAAGAGCAACGCAAGCTCGATATACTGATCGAAAAACGCGGATTAGCGGTAAAAAGAAGAAGTCAAGACGCCGCGACGAGTGCGCCGGATACCAACGCTAACCCTATCCAGCAAACCAACGCTCTATTTACTGCCGCTGAACAAAAATACAACCTACCTCCATCTTTATTAAAAGCCGTGGCCAGCGTCGAAACCGGCGGCACTTTTAAAGCGGATTTAGTCTCGGCAAAAGGCGCATCCGGCATTATGCAGTTAATGCCCGATACCGCCAAAGCCCTTGGCGTCACCGACCGCAACGACAAAGCGCAAAGCATCGAAGGCGGCGCTAAATTGTTGCGCGAATTGCTGGACCGCTACAATGGCAATTTAAACCTGGCTATTGCCGCGTACAACGCCGGTCCGACTGCCGTTGATAAAGTCGGCGGCGGCATTCCTAATTTTCCCGAGACGCAAAAATACGTTCCGAACGTCTTGCAGGAAATGGACCGCCTGCAAAAAAACAGCGGCGATAACACCCTTTTTGGACAGTTAAAGTTATTCAATACTAAAATTGCCAGCCTGCAAGACGCCGCAACAATTCAGCGGCAAAGCGACATCAATACCCGGTTAAAAATCACCGAAGACGCGGCCGGTAACGAGATCGAGACGCTAAAAATACTCAAGGACAAGGGCGAAAAAGGGCTATCCGATTATTACGCCGCCTTGACCGTGCAGCAACAAGTCATCGTGACGGCGAATATTGATGCGGTCAACTCGCGATTAGCCGAGATAGAGCGGCAACGCAGCCAAGCGCAATACACGGCCAAGCCGGAAGACCTGCCTAAAATCAACGCGCAATTTGCTGCGCAAAAAGCCGAATTAGATGCTGAATTGCAAAGTCTGCAAGCTAAGCTTGACAACATTGAGCCGGCCAATATCGTTGATCGTGACAAAGAGCAAAAAGCCCTGGATGACGTGGTTAGCCAAGTCAAAGCCAAGCTTTCAGAATTGCGTAACGACGGCAAAGACCCGGTCGCGATCAAGCTGCGCCTGGAGCTGGAAAACGCCGATATTATCAAAAAGCTCAAGCAAGCCGGTCAGTCGGGCTTAGCAGATCAATACATCAATACCCTATCGGCCACCGAACAAGCCGGCGTCATTCAGGCCAACATCGGCACGGTACAACAGCGCACCCAAGCGCAAGAAACCCGCATCAACCTGCTGCAACAATCCGGTACTATCACCCAATTTCGCGCTCAGCAAGACCTAAAACAGCTGTATAAAGAATCCTCCGCTGAATTGGATGTGATGGCCGAAAAACTGGCCGCGTTGGGCGATAGTAGCGGTCTGGAAGAACTCAAGATCAAGGCGTTGGATGTCAGAAATGCCGCCGGTCAGCTGCGTGTTGCCTTGCCCGACCTGGGCAAACAGTATATTGATGCCGGACAAACCGCCGCGATTAACTCCATGACCGATGGCCTGATGAACTTGACCAACGGCGCTGAATCCGCCGGGCAAGCCTTTACCAACATGGGACTGTCAGTCGTTGAAGCCTTGCAAGCGATTGCCGCCGAGCAGCTGGCTAAGCAGGTTATCGGTACGGTTGTCAGCTTTGCCGGTTCTGCCTTTAGTGGCACAGCGACCGGCGGCGGCACCAATGCCGGTATCAACACCAGCAATACCGGCCTATCCAATTCCATCGGCTCCTTTTTATCAAGAGCAGGCGGCGGACTGATTACCGGCCCTGGCACCGAAACATCGGACAGTATCAATACCACCTTGCCCGCCGGTAGTTTTGTCATCAAAGCCGCGTCGGTTAAAAAATTCGGCCTGCCTGCGTTAGAAAAATTAATGCAAGGCAGCGTCGACGCCGGCGGCAATCAAATCCCGGTGCGTCTGTCTAACCGAGAATTTGGCGTCCTGCCTGACAAAGTCAAAGAATACGGCCGTGATTTCTGGCAACACATCAACGACATCGGCACCGTGCCGCCTGCCTTCATTCGCCGCGCGTATGCCGGTGGTGGTCTGGTCGGCTCATCATCCGCGGCCGCTGCCAGTGCGTCGCCGTCATCCGATACGATCAGCGTTAATGTGCCGGTGACCGTCAACCCTGCCGCCGATAATCAACAAGCGCCTGGGAACAAACTGTCAGCCTCGCAAATCAACGAATTCGGTAAACAAATGAAATCCGTTGTGCAAAATGAAATCATGCAACAGCTGCGCCCTGGCGGCCTCTTATACGGATCACGGTAATGGAATTATTCACCTGGACCACGCCCAACGCGAAGCTGAAAGAAAAGCCGCGCGTTAAAACCGCGCAATTTGGCGATGGTTATAGCCAAGATTCTGCCGACGGATTGAATGCGCTATTACAACAATGGTCGCTGAAATTCGAGGATATTTACCAGCATGAGGCTTTGGCGATCCGTGCGTTTTTAGTCGCCCGTGGCGGTACTGAAAAATTTCAATTCAGAACGCAGCTGGGCGAGGTCATTAACGTGAAGTGCCGCGAATGGGATACTGAGCCCGCCAAAAAAGAGCGCCTGACAGTGACTGCAACGTTTGAGCAAGTGCCATGATTTCAGCTGAAATACAAAAACTGGAAACATCGGCACTACTCGAATTCTACGCGCTTGATTTATCGCAGATAGCGCCCGCCTTGCTTCCTGAAGAGCAATACATCCGATTTTGCGCAATGACCAACGAACTGGGCCAACCCGTGGTTTGGGGCGGCTTGACTTATACGCCTTATCCGATCCAGGCCGAAGGATTTAGTTTATCCGCGCAAGGCGCACCGCCTAGACCGACCTTGCGGGCCGCCAACATTAATGGCGTACTGACTGAGCTATGCCAAGCCTATCAAGACCTAGTGCAAGCCAAACTCTATCGAGCCCGCACCTTTGCCCGGTTTTTGGATGCGGTTAATTTTGCCGACGGCAATCCGGACGCGGACCCTACCAAATACTATCCGCTGGATGTGTTTCGCGTCGAGCGCAAAACCGAAGAGAACGACGTTTATATCGAATGGGAAATGCGCTGGCCGTTTGATTTACAGGGCGTCATGCTGCCCGGCCGCTTTATCGCCCAGAACACCTGCCCGACTCTCTACAAATCCGCCGAGTGCGGTTGGGTGCCGGTCGAGGGCAAATATTTTGACATTAACGATCAGCCCTGCGCATTGATTAACGATCAGTGCTCTAAAAAGTTAAAAGGCTGTGAGTCACGTTTTGGCGCTAAAGCAGTGCTGCCTTATGGCGCATTCCCCGGCGCGGGCATGGTGAGGCAATGATGAAAGATAAAATTGCGCTGAATGCGGTTGAATCCCTGGCGCTGAACGTGATCGAAGCGATTAAAGCCCACGCCGAAACCGAGCAGCCGCGCGAGTGTTGCGGGCTGCTAGTTGAAATGAGCGACGGCTGGGATTATTGGCCCTGCCGCAACATGTCGCCGCTGCCCAATCAGTTTCATCTGCATCCGGAAGACTGGGCCGAGGCCGAAGATTCAGGCGAAATCAAGGCCGTCGTACACAGTCATATCAATCAATCCGCCGCACCGTCGCAAGCAGATTTAGCCGGTTGCGAAGCCAGCAACCTGCCTTGGGTCATCCTGTCCATACCTTCCGGAGAGATTCGCACCTTGGCGCCGACCGGCTGGCTGATGCCATTAGTCGGTCGTGAATTTGTTTGGGGTATCAGCGACTGCTATATCCTGGTCCGCGATTACTACCGCGAAACCTTGGGCATCGTCTTTGCAACGCCGGAGCCGTATGAGTACGAATTTTGGAAACGCGGTCATGATCTTTACGCCCGTTATGAGCAATGGGGATTTGTTTTAGTCCCGGCCGATCAGCCGCCGCAACTGCACGATGTTTTTTTAATTCAGATTAAATCGGATGTTGCTAACCACGCGGCCATCTATCTAGGCGACGACAAAATTTTACATCACGTCCAAGGCCGCCTATCCGAGCGCACGGTTTACGGCGGATTTTGGCACAAATCTACACGATTCACAGTGAGGCACCGGTCATTATGTTAACGACGATTAGATTGTACGGGCATTTAGGCAAGCAATTTGGCAGGGAATTTCGGTTCGATATTGAGACTGTCGCGGAATCTATCCGCGCGCTGGATGCCAATATTGCCGGATTCAGGCAGTATTTAATCGATCATTCCGAGCCCGGCTACCGGGTTATTGTCGATAACCGGCCGGTTATGGACGTTGATGAGCTAGGTCTTTGCGCGCATTCTGGCGGCGTGATAAAAATCATCCCTGTGGTGCAAGGCGCCGGCGATGGTAAATCAATCGGTCAAATCATCGTCGGCGTGGTGCTGGTTGTTGCCGCTGTTGCGGTCTCGGTATTTTCAGTGGGCGCATTGTCGCCATTATCCGGGGCAATGGTATCGGCAGCATTCGGCATGGGCGTATCGATGATAGCGGGAGGCATTATGGGCCTAGTATCATCCGTGCCCAGCTCGGGCAACGATAGTGCCAAGCAAGCCAACAATTACGGTTTTTCGAACGGCCAAGACACAATCATTCAAGGCCTGCGCGTCCCAATTGGCTACGGCACGATGCTGTGCGATGGCTATCCTATCTCTGTCCGCCTGGTCGTCGAAAATGGCTGAGTTAATTCGAGGCGCCGGTGGGGGCGGCAAGGGCGGTGGCAGTAGTGGTGGTCATGAGTCCGACGATACCCTGTTTTCAACCGCTTATATTGAAGTTATCGAGGCGGTTTGCGAGGGTCAGGTTGCCGGGCTGGTCAACGGCGGCAATTCAATCTATATGAACAATACGCCGGTTATCGCAGCGAACGGCGCTCAAAATCATAAAGTGACGTGGGACACCCGTACCGGTTGGCAAGCTCAAGATCCATTCCCGGCCGTGCAATCGGTTTCAGCGGAAACGTCGGTGAGTACGCTGGTGACGCAGGCGACTCCGGTCATTGCCACTATTACCAACGAAGAGGCCGATGCAGCCGTGGTGACGGTTGGTTTCCCGCGCATGATGTCGGCGGACGATAAGGGCAATATCGGCGGCTCATCCGTTGAATTTAAAATCGAGTGCCAGCCCTATGGGGGCAGTTACGCCCCGGTCGCGCGTAAAAACACTAAGACGCAAGCGGTGGCGGTATCCGGTGTTTTTCAGTCGCCGGTCGGCACGTATCGCAGTGAGATTTATGTCCGCTCTTTTACAGCAGCTGCGGTTGATATCCTGTATTCATCTGACGGAGCCAGCTGGACCGTTGCAGAAACAGTGCAATTAACCCAGAACCAGCAATGGACGATTTACGGCTACTGGTTTGAAGGCTACACCGCGTTAACGCTGGCGGAGGGTGTCCATTACATCAAATGGCAGTATGTCGACCATGCGGGGGTAACACAGACGGCCGGAACGCCGGGCTTTCCGATGAACACGCTAACGTGGTACAGCTACACCGTCGTTAATACACTGGTTATAACCGGCAAAACCATGTCGAAATACCAGCGCCAGTACCGCTTCGAATTACCCGGATCGGCCCCCTGGTCAATCCGCGTAACCCGTATCACGTCAGACTCGGCCAGCGCTAAACTGGCGAACGAACTCTGGTTTGACAACCTGCGCACCGAAGTTGTCGCGCGGTTAAATTACCCGAATACCGCGCTGATGTACTATCGCATCGCCGCCGCCGAATTTTCCAGCATCCCGCGTCGACGCGCGGAATGGAAATTATTGATTGTGCGCGTGCCGACGAATTACGATCCTGTTACCCGGCTTTATGACGGCGTTTGGGACGGCAGTTTTAAAAATGCCTGGACCGATAACCCGGCTTGGTGCTTTTACGATATTTGCACCTCCGGCCGTTACGGCGTCGGCAATTACCTATCGGCGGCCGAGGTCGACAAATGGGCGTTGTACGCTATCGGCAAATACTGCGATGAGCTAGTTGATTCCGGCAGTCGCGACAATGCCGGCGCCATCATTTATGAGCCGCGTTTTCGATTAAATATTTTAATCAACGAGACTAAAGAAGCCTTCCAGTGGCTGCGGGACCTTGCGTCAGTCTTTCGCGGTATGATGTACATCATCAATGGCATATTGACAACACGCTGCGACCAACCGGCTGACCCGGTTAAATTATTCGCCCCGGCCAACGTCATCAACGGTCAGTTTAAATTCAGCGGTACCGGTGCGCTAGCAAGGAAAACCGTCGCGCTGGTGTCGTGGCGTGATCCAGCCGACATGTACAACACTAAAGTCGAGTACGTGCCCGACGAAGCGGCCATCCGCCGCTACGGTATCAACCCCACCGAAGTGGTAGCCGTCGGCTGCACCTCGCGCGGCCAAGCGCACCGTGTCGGAAAATGGGTGTTATTAGATGGTGAGGTGATGGCGTTTGGAGTGGGACACGATGCGGCAAAAGTGGAGCCAGGCAACATTCTCGCTTGCCAAATCCCCTTGCGTAGCAGTGGCCAGCGCCTTGGCGGCCGAGTGCAGTACGTGCTCGGCACCATGGCTATTTTAGATGCTCCGGTGTCGCTGATTGCGGGCCGATCCTATCAGCTCTATGTCATCATTGCCGACGGATCGATTAATGGCCGCGCCGTCGTTTTTACCGAGTCTGCCACCACCGATACGCTGACCCTAGCCTCCGAGTTTGATGGCGAAGTCGTTGACGGCGCAATCTGGATACTCGCAGACTTAGACGATATTAAATTTACCTTGTGGCGGGTACTGGATATTAAAGAAGGCGAAGGATTTACCGCGACGATTACCGCCATCTCTCATGATCAGGATAAATACGCAAAAATCGACACCTTCGACTCAGCGATTGACGCATCGTTATTGCCCGCGATTAACCCGTTATCCATCGCCGCTCCGGAAACGGTCACAATCGAAAACCTGTCGTTTACCGATTTAAACAACATTGCTCAAAACAAACTGCATGTGCATTGGTCTCAAGTACCCGATGCGATGCGCTACCAGTTGCGCTACCGGGTTAACGGCGGCAACTGGATCAACGCCACGGTCATGTCCGGCACGCTGTTTGAGCTACTGATCAAAGATGACGGGGCTTATGACTTTGGCGTGGCGGCAGTCAGCGTTCTGGGTGCGTCATCGCCTTTTACCGAGTCGTCGGTAACGATTACCGGCGAGGCGACGGCGCTTAATTTTGATGCACAGTGGAGTGATTAAATGACATCAGCAATAGACTCTACAAAACCAACCAGTGCGCACCCTCGGTTATCGCATGTGCGCGCTAATTTTGCGGCGGCTAAATCGGAGATCGAGGCGCTGCAAGCGTCTGTCGATCAAAAATTAGACATTGGTGATGTTCATAGAACGTTGACTGTACTTGATGAAAATGCGAATACCGTAGTAATAGATTTGGTTAATAACGCATTACCCGTGTTAGATGAAAACGGGGATGAATTTTTTATAGAATTAACCTCTGTAGAAAATATAACAGGAAACGACGGCGGCGCTTCTGAAGTTATAAGTTATTCTGATTTGAATTTGTACGCTACCAGCTCTAAAGTGCAATCTATTGTAATGACGGCCCCTGAATACAATGTATTTCTGCCTAATGCTACTTTATTAAGTCGTGGCGGCCCGAAGTTTGTGATAAAAAACAATGGTACTTATACCTTCGTTGTTAAAGATTTTAGCGGGGTTTCTTTGGCTGCTTTGGGGGGTGGAAAAATAGCTTCATTCTTCTTAGCTGAAAATTCTACATCATCCGGACATTGGTTATCTGGAAACGATAACATTACAGCGTTTTCAAACACATTATCTCCTGGAGCAGAATTTCAATTAAAAACCCACCAAACCTCTGTCGTAAAAACTATTTTATTATCTAGCACACAAGCTTTGATGGTTTTTAAAGACGGCGCTAATACTTTAAAAGCTTATTTGATATTTATAAGCGGAGACGAAATAACTACAGGGGATATTTTAACTATAACAACAGACGCTTCCGGTGTCGGTTTTGACTTAGAAAAAATATCCAGCTCGCAGGCTTTGGTGTTTTATGGCAGTTCAAGCTCGAATGCGGCGCAAGCCGTTACTTTAAATATTTCGGGCTCTTCCCTAAGCGCCGGAACTATTCTAGCCATACACGATGGGGTAGAAGATTTAACAGCTTGCTTAGATTTAACTCTTATAAATTCAACGGACATTTTAGCAACAGTAGACATCGTAAGCCACGGCACGAGTAATTGTTATTGTAGGGCTTATATTCTTAGAATTACTGGAACATCGATAACTGCTGGGAGTTCTTTAGACATAGAATTTAGTAGCGGAAGTCCAGCGGCAACACTAGCCATGCTTCGGGAAGTAAGCGCCGGTAAATTTGTTTTACTGTACGCTAAAGACGCTCCATTTATTCGCTGTTGTGTGCTTGAAGTAACTGATTTAAGTTTGTCTAAGGGGGCAAATCTTACTGTAGCCTCTACATCTTCATCTGCACAAATAAAAACTGCTGAGATTATTTGCCTGTCTTCTACACGGATTCTAGTCGCTTATACTGTAACGAGTGTAAATAAATTTGAACTTATTGGTGTATCTGGTAATAGTTTAACCATGTTAAACACTAAAAACTTTTATTTGGGGGAGGCTCACAGAGTAAAGTTTATTAAGCTTTCGGCTTCTAAAATACTGATCTTATTTTCCAGATCAATGCTGCTTTATGCTATTTATTCTGCGATAGATGACATAGGTTATATGTCAGACTTAGCTCCTATTTTCGCATCGGGTTTTTCTGATTTTACCAATGATAATGATTATCCGGTTGCTCTTCGAATATCAGATTCTGAATTGCTGTGTTCCGCTGACACTACTAACAATGATGGAGGTTCTAAAACTCAGCATTGTATTTTAAATATAGCTGCCGATTTCCCATATACTAACCCAATAACTTTTACTAATAATTATCTAACTACTGAGAGTATTAAAAGTTTTTTTCTTGATGCAGAAAGATTTTTAATTGTTGGCGTCAGCAATAGTAATTATTCGAAAGCATTCGTTTTAACTAAAATTTAAAGGCGTCATTACTATGGAAATTAAAATACCTTATGTTAGATATGGAGAAAAAATCGGACTTCTTAGGGCTGGGGATGTTATACAAGGGCTCGCTCCCGGTTCTGACGTACAAGCTCATAATGTTAAGCTAGATAATTTTTCGGATTTATCTGGGGCAGCAAATAAACTTCCTTATTTCACAGGAACTGATTCTTTAGCTTTAGCTGACTTTTCTGTTTCTGGACGAACGGTGGTTAATTGTTCTGGAACTACAGGAACAACGACAGGAAATGTTATGTTCAGCATTTCCCCTACCGTTTCTACAAGTTTACTAACTGACAGCACAAGTTTTAACCTTTTAAATACAACAGCAACAACTGTTAATTTTGCTGGGGCGGCTACAACTGTAAGTATTGGAGGCAGCACAGGAACAACAACAGTTAATAATTCATTAACTGTGATCGGGAATCTTAAAATAAACGGAACTACTGAGACTTTTAACAGCGTAACATATACAGTAAAAGACCCGATTATTACCCTTGGCGGTGATACTGACGGAGCAGCTCCATCTTCTGACGATAGCAAAGATAGGGGCATTGCTTTTCAGTGGCATAACGGAACTTCGGCAAAAATTGGGTTCATTGGTTGGGATAGATCAACGCAGAAGATTACGTTTATCCCAGACGCAACAATTACCGACGAAGTTGTTTCTGGGACTGCGGGAGTATTTGATCTATCGCAAACCCCCGCCAGTGCGTTAAGCAATGGTACTACAGGATCAGGAACTATTGCGTTATCTACTAGCCCAAGTTTTACGACTCCAACTCTTGGCGTTTTTTCTGGGTCCTCCGGATCAACGATAGCAGGGGCATCTTCTGCCGGAACTATTCACGCTCGTATAGCTAATAACTCCACGGGAACAGCTAATTCAAAAGCCATTTTATCTTTAGACCCAACAGGGTTGGGGTTTGGAACTAGAGAGGCGCAGGTAATAGCTGTAACAGGCGGCGGCAATGACATAACTTTGCATTTAGCTGTGTCTAATGGCGATGCTCCTGCTATACAAGTTACGATAAGTCCAAACGGATCGATTAATATGCCTGGAGTTTATGCGGCAACAACAGCTTCCGCCGGGAATGTCGTAAGCGGTTCTGACGGAACATTAAAAAGATCGACTTCTACAGAAAGAGCAAAAAAAGATATTGAGCCGATGTTGCTAGAAAAGGCCGAAGCATTACTTGATCTAGTTCCAATCTGGTTCAGAAGTTTATGCGATGGGGATAATCCAGAATGGAGTTATTATGGATTTTCAGCAGAAAAAACAGCAAAAATTGACCCAAGATTTGTGTCGTGGGGTTATCCTCAGAAAGAAATAAGAGAAGAAATTTGGCACGACCCAATTTTTGAAACAATTGAAATTGATGGGGAGTTAGTAGAAAAAATTGTTAAGGAAGGCCATGTTTCTTATGTCACCAGGGTAGTTGCTGATACCAGCCAGCCTCTTATTCCTGACGGAGTTCAATATGACAGATTTGTTGCTCCATTGCTGCTTCTTGCTAAGAAACAAAAAGAGGCGTTAGAGCAAGAAAAGGAAGTCTCGGATAAATTAATTTTAATGATAGAAAAATTGTCCGATAGAGTCATCGCTTTAGAGGAAAAATATCTAAATTAATAAAATAAAATAGATACAATTCATCTATAACATATTGATTAATATCAGACTGTATTATCTATATAGATACAATTAACGAAAGTTAAATAGTTGAATTTTATCTATTGTGCGGCTAACTCTTAATCCATGGGTCCAGGGTTCGAATCCCTGACGTCCCACCAATACTTTCAAGGCCTTACGAGTAATCGAAGGCCTTTTTTTATGTTTGAAATACAAGTTTTCCCAATTTTGTCCCATCTCTAAAAAAACACCCGCAATACTTGCCAACAATTCAGGCACAAAAAAGCCGGTGTTACCCGGCCTTTGATTTTGATATGCTGCAACAGCGGCTATAGCGAATGAATTTATTTTCATCATCGGCGTAGCATGGGCGGTAAGTAATTACTTACAATGAATAAATTAACTCAATTTTACGAGTCGATGCGCAAAAAAACCAAATCATTTTATATCAATTATAATAATTTTATTATATGATTTCGCCAGACCCTACTGAACCAAAGTTCGCTTTGTTCGATTATATTGATGAGCACGGTAATAACGACATCAAAATATGGACGCAAGGCCTACAAAAGACACAACAAGCAAAGCTCAATGTAAGACTTGATATGCTTAAAAAGCTTGGCTCTGAATTATTCCCACATGTGCTTACTGACACACCAACATCAGGTATTCAAAAGATCAGGGTAAAAGGAAAGGTACAGCTTAGACCTATGTTATGTAAAGGTCCTATTAATAAAGAAAAAGAATTTACTTTGCTTATTGGAGCAAAAGAAATAGGCTCTTGTTTTGACCCTAAAAAGGCGGACGAAAAGGCTAAAGACCGCAAACAAATAATAAATAAAAACCCCAACCGGAGACGCCCCCATGAAAGAGTTAGTTAAAACACTGGTTGCAGAATTTGATGATAAAGAATATGCGCATGCTTATATGGAAGAATTTTCCAATATGGCTATTGCGGCGCAAATAAAAGTATTGCGAGAACAACGGGGTTGGACTCAGCAGCAACTTGCAGCAACTGCTGGCATGAAGCAAGAGCGTGTCTCAGCTCTTGAAGATGTTGATTACGATGCCTGGACCATAAAAACCTTGCGCAAACTTGCTAAGGCTTTTGATTTAACCGTAAAAGTGTCTTTTGAGAAATTTAGCAGTGGTATTTTGGATGTCTCTAAAATCAACGCTGAAACATTAAAAAGAACTTCGCGCTCTGAAGATTTAAAGCATTTTTCAAACAATGAATTTGGTAGTAAAGCAGTGTTTTGGAGTGACCAATCAGTAAAAACGATGAGACCAAGACCATCTTTAATGTACTCAAATGGCCTAGCCGTAAATGACGAGTATCTTGATACCGACAAAAAAGTAGCATGAATAGAGAGGCACTTCAAAAAGCAGTTGATAATCTTGCAATACAGATGATTTATTTGCACTCTACAGATGCGCATCTTTGCAATGAATTCGATCCTTTAATACCAAATCAAGAGCTAGTAGGCCAATTCGATATTGGCTTTAAACTTTGTAATATTAAAGAGATAAAAGAAGAATCAGGAATTAAACATAAGTTTTTAGTCTACCAAACTGAAGCCCGTATGCGGTATTTAAAGGGACCTATCAGCGATGAACTGAAAAGCGACTTGGGAAATGACGATCAACTAGATAAGTTGATGGCCGCTGAAATAGTAGCGCTATATGTTTCTGAATATCTCATCACATGCCAAGAAGACTTACCAGAAGAAGCGATTCATGAATTTGGCCGAGTCAATGTTCCTCATCAAATATGGGCGTACTGGAGGGAATATTGCCATACAACTTGTGCGCGAATGTCCCTACCAGTATCAATACTACCAATGTACATCATCAACAAATCAATAGATGCTGAAAGATAAATCCGGTCAATGGATGTCTGCGTGCTTTAAGTGAGATTTGGGACACGCCAATCATTGACGTAAAGGAACAGATACAAAATAATCTGAGTGATATCGAATGCATATAAAGCATAAATTGCCCCTTATCGATTTTTAATTGTCGCGAACAAATACACCACCGGTTTTGGCCATTCAAACGTTGACAATAAATATTCATGACTCAAATTTTACGTGCCACATCCGCGATATGCTTCTTTCAGGCTGGCCTCGCGGTTTCACTTCTTCCGCTTATCTCCTTTCAGGCAACGAGTTTTAGCCCCATGCCCGGCATTCTAAAAACATTTACCCATCCCAACCTCCGCCGAAGGCTCGATAGAGCGACACTATCGAAACATGCCATGCGGTTTCGGCTTTAGCGCGTTCATCTTCTATCGCTAATTTGTTATGTCGACTGTCGAGTACGGACACATAGTCTTTCGCGCCATTCCGGTATAACGCAGCTGTCCGCCGGTAAGCCCGGTCCGCGGCTATTCCGGCTTCGGACAGTTGTTTGCAGCGCTCTACCGACGCGGTATGCGCGACGAAAGCGTTTTCAACCTCTTCCAAAGCCAGCAGGAAGGTTTTTTCATAATTTACCGCCACCTGATCGAGCCGTGCATCGACGGCGCTAATGTGCGCCCGTATGCGTCCGGCATTAAAGATCGGAGCGCTAAGACCGGAACCCAGCGTATAAACGCTCTCCGCCAAGCTTGGAAAACCTCCGGCCGCCAAGGCGCCGAAACCGCCGCTTGCGGATAATATCAACTTAGGGAACAAATCGGCGCGCGCCGCCCCCAGATTAGCCGCCGCCGCGCTGACTTCGGTTTGCGCCAGACGCAAATCGGGTCTTTGTAACAATAAAGTCGAGGGCAATAATTGGGGAATGCCGGGCGCGACCGGGGCTTGCTCAACCGCCTGAACCAACCGCTGTTCCAGATTATCCGGAGGATTGCCCGATAATACGCCGAGCCGATGCATCAGCATCGCCTCAGACAGTTTGAGAACAGGGAATGTGCCTTCCGTACTATGCAATAAAGCCTCCTGTCGGGCGACATCGGCCGCGTCGGCGAGGCCGGATCGATGAAAGGCTTGCAAGGCCCGCAGTCGCTCCCGTTGCAGGTCTATGTTCTGCGCCAGGATAGCAAGTCGTTTTTGCACGCCGCGCAATTCCAGGTAATTGGTCGCCACTTGAGCCAATAAACCTACCTGCACCGCCCGGAGCGTTGCTTCGCTGCCTTGCGCTTGAGCGGATGCGGCTTCCGCTTCAAGCCGCCTGCCGCCGAATAAATCGATTTCCCACTGCGCGACCAAGCCGCCGCTGACCGCATCGGCGGTCGGCGTTTTCAGTTCGATGCCTTGCTTGCCGGGTACGCCGATAATCCGGTCTATCTTTTTTTCCCGGCCGCCCGACGCAAACAGCCCAATAGCGGGATAAAACGCCGATTCGGCGACGGTAACTATAGCCGCCGCTTCGCGTACTCGGGATTTGGCGATTTTAATATCGTGATTGGCGGCCAGCGCCTGAGCAATCAGGTCGTTTAACAGCGGATCGCGAAAATGCGTCCACCAGGTTTTTAAATCCGTGGAAGAGGTTTTAACCGAGCCGGCATGATGCCAGTCCTTGGGGATAACTAAAGCTACCTTATCGCTGACTCGGGTCGGCGTACAGCCGCCAAGAACCAGCAGCATCCATAGGACGGGCGGCAAATAGCTGAAATTATGTCTCATTCGATGCATCATCGACGCGCCCCCTCTTTGTCGAGCCGCGCTCGACCTTGAACCAAGCCGCATAAAGCGCGGGCAGAAAGAATACCGTCAGCAAGGTCGCTATCGTAAGCCCGCCCATAATGGCGATAGCTTGCGGCCCGAAGAAATCGTTTTGGGATAAGGGAATCATCGCCAGAATAGCTGCCGCCGCAGTCAATAATATCGGCCGAAAGCGGCGAACGGTTGATTCAATGATCGCGCTGCGAAGATCCAATCCCGCCTTTTCATCCTGCTCAATCTGGTCAACCAAAATAACCGAATTGCGCATAATCATGCCCGAGAGTGCAATAACGCCCAGCAAAGCCACAAAGCCGAAGGATTGATCGAACAGCATCAGCGCAAAGGCCGCGCCGATCACGCCCAACGGCGCGGTGACGAACACCAGTAAGGTCCGGGATAAACTGTGCAATTGCAGCATCAATAAAATCAGGGTGACGACGATAACCGCCGGAATCCAGATCAGGATCGACTTTTGGGCAATCCAGGCGTCTTCTTTCGCCGCTCCGGTTTCTATCGAATAACCGAAAGGCAAGCGGTTTTGGATAGCTTCCAGTTTGGGCTGGATTTGCGAGGCGACATCGGGAGCCAACCTGCCGTCCACCACATCGGCGCGCACCGAGACCGCCGGAAAGCGGTTGCGCCGCCAGCGAATGCCGTCTTCGAAACTCATTTCGGTGCTGACCAATTGCGCCAGCGGCAGCCACCGGCCGGTTGCGCTCGGAATATTAATATCCGGCAGTTCATCGGCGGCGGTGCGAAAGCTTTGCTGCGCCCGCCAGACAATGTCGATCAGTTTATCCGCTTCGCGAAACTGCCCGACCGGAACGCCGCTGTAATGCGCTTGCAAAGCTTGGGCAAGACCGGCGGTCGAAACGCCCAGCGCCAGGGCTTTGTTGCGATCCAGCGCCAAACGGAGCGAAGGAATGCGCTCGTGCCAGTCGTCGTTGACATCGACAGTATTAACATTGGCCCGCACCACATCGCTTACTTGGTCGGCAATTTTTCGAACCACTTCGGCATCTTCGCCGATCACCCGAAACACCAGCGGATAATCCATAGGCGGCCCGATGTTCAGGCGCATAACGCGCCCGCGCGCTTCCGGAAAATCCGCGGCGAAGGCCTGCCTGATACGCTGCATCACCCGTTCGCGGGCGGCCGTGTTCCGGGTCGTCACGACAACTTCGGCCAGATTGGTGTTGGCCAGTTGCTGGACGATCAGCAGGAAAAAGCGCGGACTGCCGCCGCCGATATAAGCCGCGTAATTCAGCACGTCGGCATCGTTAGCCAGGATAGTTTCCAGGCGCTTGGCGATGTGTTCGGTCTGCGCGATCGAACTGCCTTCCGGCAACCAGAGATCGGCAATCAACTCCGGCCGATTCGACAGCGGGAAAAACTGTTGCGGAACTTGGCTTAAGGTCGCAACACCAATAATAAACAGCGCCACCGTAGCAACGATGACTTTGCCGCGCTGTTCCAAACAGTAATCCAGCCAACCGCGCAGACGATTGTAGAACGGGGTATCGAAATGGTCGCGCTGGGCGGCGGCGTTATCTTTGACTTTAAGTATCAAGTAACCGAGATAAGGCGTGAATATAACCGCGCCCAACCAGGAAATAACCAAAGTGATCGCCATGACTTGAAAAATAGCGACGGTGTATTCCCCGGCTGCCGATTTTGCCAGACCCACCGGAAGAAAACCGGCGACCGTGATTAAAGTGCCGGTCAGCATCGGCAAAGCCGTCACTCGGTAAGCGTAAGTTGCGGCGCGCAGTCGATCCCAGCCTTGCTCAAGTTTACGCGCCATCATTTCGACCGCAATGATTGCATCGTCCACCAACAAGCCCAAAGCCAGAATCAAGGTGCCCAGCGAAACGCGATGAATCTCCAAACCGAACAGCCACATGCACAGCAATGTGGCGGCCAGCACAATCGGAACCGTCAGCGCGACCACCGAGCCGGTGCGCAAACCCAAGCTCAAAAAACCAACCACAAGCACGGCAATCAGGGCTTCGAAGAAGGTACCCATGAATTCGCCGATAGCCGCCTTGACCACGCGCGACTGGTCGGCCACTTTTTCAATATCGATGCCGAGCGGCAGATTGCGTTCGATAGGGCCGAGCGCGCTTTCAAGCGCCTTGCCCAAGGCCAGCACATCGCCCTGTTGATTCATCGTGACGCCAAGACCTATCGCGTCCTTGCCGTTAAAACGCATTTTAAATTCGGCGGGATCGGCGTAAGCGCGCGTCACCTCGGCGAAATCGCCGACTTTAAAGGTGCGGCCGTTAATGCGCACCGGCAATTTGGCGATGCTCGCTACCGAGCTTAAGGTGTTACTAAGACGGATGGGCAGCTTGCGCTCCGTCGTTAACAGCGTTCCTGCCGGGGCCATGATATTTTGCGCTTGAAGTTCTCGAGCGACGGTCGCGGTATTCAAGCCCAAAACGGCCAATTTTTTATCGGAAAATTCGATATAAATTTTCTCCTCCTGAACGCCGATCAAATCGACTTTTTCAACATCTTTAATGCGCAATAAGTGCTGACGCACCGACTCGGCCGCTTGTTTCAAGTCGGCGTAACTGAAGCCTGCGCCGGAGCAGGCATAGAGCAGGCTGTAAGTGTCGCCGAACTCGTCGTTGAAAAAGGGGCCGACCGCCTCCTGCGGCAAGGTCATGCGGATGTCGTCGGCTTTCTTGCGGACCTGATACCAAAGACCGGGGATTTCATCCGGCGCAATGGCTTCGCGCGGCGTAATAAAAATGACCGATTCGCCGGGCTTGGAATAGCTGCGCAAATAGTCCAGATTGGGCAGTTCCTGAAACTTTTTTTCCAGTTTGTCGGTCACCAGCTGTTCGACTTCCTGAGCGGTGGCTCCCGGATACAGGGTTTTTACCACCATCAGGCGGAAGCTGAATTTCGGGTCTTCGCGTTGTTCCAGCATGAAATACGCGAAAATCCCGCCCAGCAGTATCAACGCTATGATAAAGCCGGTAAAGGCCCGATGTTCGAGGGCCCATTCGCTGAGGTTGAAAGCCTTCATGGTTTAGTTGTTTCGAGCAAACGCACCGATTGCCCTTCGGTCAAGCGCTGCACGCCGGCGCTGACGATCAGTTCTCCGCCCGACAGCCCGGTTACCGCAATACGCTCGCCGGCCAATGCCGCTCCTGTCTGAACCGCTAAGGCTTTGACCGTAGCGCTTTGTTCGTCGACCCGCCAGACTTTCGGCTGTTTGGGCTCGCTCTGGGAGGTAAACACGGCTGACAGCGGTACCGCGATGCGCTCAGGCGCGTTGGAAGCAAGCCAAACCGTAGCCGTCATGCCCGGACGCAAGTCATCCTGCTTTTCCGGCAAAGCCGCCTTGATCCGAAAGGTGCGGCTGGCCGAATCGGCCACTGCCGCGATTTCGCGGATAGGCGCGTTGATTGTTTTGTCGCGGTCGGCCCATAGCGTTACGCGGACGTCTTGACCGGGTTTAATGTCGGCAAGGCGCTGTTCGGGCAGGTCAAAACAGACGTCTTTCTCCTCGAGCCGCGCCAGCTTGACAATGGTTTGGCCTGCGCTCACCACTTGGCCGCTGTCCGCTGCCAACGCAGTCACCGCGCCATCGCGGTCGGCAGTCAAACGCGCGTAGTCCAATCGATTAACGGCTAGTCCTAACTGGGCCTTGAGCGATTCCAGGCGTTCTTTGGCGGCGATATCGGCGGTTTCACGGCGGTCGTAATCGGCTTGGCTGATGACCTGTTGCGCCAGCAGTTCGCGGTATCGATTCAGCTCATCCCCGGCAAACCGCCGCTCGGCTTCGGCGGCTTTAACTTGGGCGGTCAAGGCGTGTACGGCAAGTTGGTCATCGCCGGTATCCAAAGCGGCTAATACTTGTCCCTTGCGCACATGATCGCCGACCTCGACCGGCCGTGCGATGACCTTGCCCGCGATTCGAAAAGACAGCGCCGTTTCATGCCGAGCCTGTACTTCCGCCGCATAGGCGGTAACGGTAGAGGCCGACTCGCTGCCGATGCGCACAACTTTAACCGGGCGCGGATGGGATTGATTTTCCTGGTTTTGAGGATTGCATCCGATAAAGCAAACCGACATAGCCGCGCCGAGCAGGGCATACGTTTTCATGAGATTCCTTATAAGTTTAAAACTGATGTTATCCAATGAAATTATCCGGATATAGAGCCCGGAATTAATATAGCGACGCAAAGTCTGGAGAGGGGCTGCTATCGTTCCCGCGCTCCGGCGTGGGAATTCAGTCTGCAACGCTCCAGCGTTGCGGGACGCTGGAGCGTCTACCACTGCATTCCCACGCCGGAGCGTGGGAACGATGTCGCTTTATTCACTTTGGGCTCTATATTTAAAGTAGTTTTCATGAAAGAGCAGCTTGGCGTTACGCATTTTTTACTTACCATGATGAGGCGCGCCCTGCGATTAATATCGGTAATTTTTATACTTCTCGAATATTTACCGGAATATACAATACAAAGATCGCGCTAAGCTCAGCTATTTACTCTAACCCATTTTGAGGTTTCATGAGGATGTGCCCGCCCGCAATAGTCCAATTCGAATGAAGCAACCGGTTTGTTAAAGCAAGTTTGCTTGGGACTGGCGACCGACACCGAGTCAAAGGCGTCTTTGATCAATGCGCGGTTAGCCGGATTGACCTGAAACCAATCCTGATTCAGCAGCACATGGTTATGCTCATGATAAATAGCGTGGTACAAAGTCAGCGATTCGGCAAAACAGCCGAACGCCACATTGGGCAATAAATTCAGCATGCCGGAGGAAATGCCGCCCAACACATAATGCAGCAACGGCGAATAGGCATTACCGGCGTCCTGGCGCATAACCCGGTCCCGGCACAGCTGATAGGTGGACTCATCCAAATTGGCCGGTTCGGCGACATCGATAACCAATAATTTACGGTTATGTTTTCTTAAGCGTTCGATGCTGTCGCTGTTCAAGCGGGTATTGGCGTTGTGGGTACAGGCAATCACCGCATCGACTTTGCCGACAGCGTCAATATCGGTTGCGACCTTTATCGCATAGTCTTCCGCCATTTGCGCCAAGGCTTTTTGGTTGGCGCCGAAGCCTATTAATTCAAACCGCTTAGCCAATAAATGCTCGGTCACCGCCGTGCCTAAAATACCGTAAGGCCCCAGCACTAAAATTCTGGGATTGCCTCGGTTCAAGCGGGTTCTTGCCAAGGCGCGGTCGATGTCCTGGCATAACAGCGTGGCGGTGCCGTTATCGCCGATGGTAAATAGTATGTCGGGGAACAGCTGTTTTAATTCGTGCCCGTCCCGGCCGAATAAACGCTTGGTTGACGCAGCCAACAGCACCACTTTAGCGCCGCGTTTTTGCGCCCAAACGACCGCGTCGATAAAATATTTTTTGGCGCGGACTCGGCCGCTTTTGCTCATCAGTTCCTCGGCGGTAATGCAGATGCCCCGCACCTGGCCCGATACGCCGTTCAGATAAATGCGCGCGCCATTGGAATGGCCCGATTTCGGCAGTTTGTTGCCCCAAAACACCCGGCCTTCGGCGTCATCGCGGATATTGGTAATAATCGCCACATCAATTTGCGCTTGTCCCGATAAGCGGCGATACCAGCCGCGATAATCGCCCAGCATCAGTGCAATACGCCATAAACTTGCTAACCAGCTTGCCCACATAAAACCCCCAAATCATTGAAATAACCAGGGCTTCAGTGTAAAAGTCGGCAAGGCTTGCAACAATAAGGTGATTTCCGTAATTTAGCCGGAAACTTGGCTATCGCACCTTGTACGAATACTGGAATGGTTTGGCTATTTAAGTAGTTCTGAATATGGCGGAATGAGTTGCAAATGGTCAAATGTAAGGTGGCAATGCTTTTATGATAGGCAGTTTGTCTAAAAATGCAGCCATTGTGCCACTACAAATAGATACATGCTGTGTATCTATTTGTGTTATGGTCGATAATTTAGACGGGGGACTTTCCATGTCTTACAACAAAACAACAACCGATACGCAAACCCATGCGGTTAATCTGCGTATTCGTCATGACATCCGCACTTTAATAGATAGAGCTGCGCAGGCTCAGGGTAAAACACGTTCCGATTTTATGATCGATGCCGCTCGGCGTGCAGCGGAGGAGTCCCTGCTTGACCAAGCGCTTGTACGGGTTGACCAAGCAACTTATGACCATTTTCTTGAGGTTCTCGACCGACCACCTAACGGCGATGGTTTTGAAAGACTAATGGCCGCCGCAAGACCTTGGGATAAGTAGTGATTTCTTCTCCAACTTTACTGGCCACGAATCATCGGCTTGATGACTTTGCCTGTGGTGTTGACAGTCTTGATGATTGGCTCAAGAAGCGGGCATACCCAAATCAGCTCCGCAAAGCTTCCCGGACCTACGTTGTGTTGGCGGAAGAAAAGGTTGTCGGCTATTACTGCCTTGCTTCGGGCGCACTGGAATTGAACGATGCACCGAGCCAAGTCCGCCGCAATATGCCCAATCCTATCCCTGTCGCCATTCTTGGCCGTCTTGCCGTTGATAAGTCTTTTCAGGGAAAAGGGCTTGGCGTGGCTCTGCTTCAAGACGCCACCGTCCGCACCGCCCAAGCAGCCGCGATTCTTGACATACGCGGTCTTCTTGTCCATGCGCTTTCAATTGAAGCAAAGGCTTTCTATGAACATCATGGCTTTGTCGCCTCGCCAGCACAACCAACGACCTTAATACTGTCTTTGAAAGGAAAAATATAAATTTGATGGAGCGTGAAAAATCGGCCTTCGTGAATGACGCAGTTCGACCAATAAGAGACTTTTAACTGGTACAAGTGAAAGTTGTCAATCGTCCAGTCAGTAAATGAAAGCAGCCGTTCACAAGTCATGTAACTCAATGAATCCTATTTAAGCAGCATTTTTTAAATTTTATCCCACTACCACAAAAACACGGTTCATTTCTTCCTGGTATTTTTGATCTATCTATTGGAAGAAACACTGGTTCATTTTCAATAACCTCATTAAATTCGCTATTTTCTTCCCAATCATATTCAATATACTGCATGTTATGAAATACAGATTTATTTTTGCGCTTATTGCAAACTAACCCTATTCCAATACTTTTATTAACTTTCCTTCGATACTTCTCAATTTGTGCTCTATAAATTGTTCTATTGACTAATTCCGATAATGAGGCTTCGCTTGATCCGACAACTGATATAACCGTTTCCTTGTTTGAAAAAGAACACCTTCTAAAAACTCCAGGCTTAATTTCAGAACTTTTAATATCAATAATTGCTTGATTCAACGCATTCAATATCTCATTTTCCAAATCGAGTAATGCAAACGATATGAATTTAGCCCAATCATCATCCCATATTTGTAATTGTTGCAATAGTTCCAGAATTTGCTCCGGTACTTTTAAGGAAAAATTAGGTTTATCCTTAAATTCTCCTCTCTCATACATTGCCAATTGTTCGAATTTTTCTGAATACCCACTAAATGTGAGAGTATCAAATGTTTGATTACTCTCTATTGGCATATTTTTTATGTCTAGTCGGCAATCAAGGTAAACAGGAAACAAATCTAGCTCTTCACCTAACCACTCTTCAGAAGTATGTAGCAAGGCTAATCTTCTTTCAATATAATGAAGAAAAATGACTGGGGTAATATTGGTTTTTGTTATGCAATCTAAATCAGCAATACAAATAGAAAATGGAAAATATCCTTGTTTAAAAAGACCTAGCTCGCATGTTTTCTGAAGTTGAGTTGCTACTCCTGCCAAGTGATGCAATGAAAGTGAAATTGGATAAACTTTGTGAATCGACTCCTTGTTTATTTCAAGCTTTCTTCCAGTATTTCGCTCTATAAAAACTGCGTTTTCTGATAAGTTTATAAATTTTGCAGCTCGCAAAGTTTGGGCGTAAGCCTCTTCTATATTATCCTTCAAGTCGCTTCTTAAGCGACCGGTATCTCCACGCATGGATTCAAAGCGAAATTGTTTTGCCTTTGCTTCTAGCAATATAACAAATGGACCCCATTTAATCGCAACATCGAGTTCCGCTGTTCCATCTTTATCGGGATTTGGGTAATCCAAAGATTTATAAATAGATGTCGATGGAAATATCCTTTCAAGAAAAATACTTGCCTGATCTTCAAGCCATTTTGATTTGTATTTCTGATATCTTTGATAAAATTTTTCATCACATTTTGCGATGACTTCAAAACTGTCCCAAAGTACATCTAAGCAGTTTGATACCTCAGATAAAATGACTTCACCTGTACTCAAAATATAAAGAGGAAATCTTTGAATTTCGGTAATTTGATTAATCGTTTCCTTTGAAACGCCAATTAATTTTTTTAAAGCATCCGCTTCACGTTTTGATGTTGTTTCTTTGGTTGCCAGATTTTCAATATGTATAGGCAACAGCTTTGGAATTATTTCGTTAAGTTTACTAAAGTAACCAAAAACTCCCGCGCTTTTGGCATCAGAAAAAGTTTCTAAAAAGGCTTTCTCAGTATCATTTAGTTTTTTCTTATTTTTTAAAGCTTCAAAATCATGTTTATATTTATTTCCACTATCAATGAATTCAAGGATATTGGAATTGATTATTGATTCCATATGCGTAATCAATAAAAAAATTATCTCAGTTGCTTTAGAGGGGGTAATGCCAATTTTACTTTTAAACCAGTTGTCAAAATGTCCTTGAATCTCATCAATTTCTTTACGCGTTTGTTCTGGATATGCAGATCCTCTCACAATTTCTGAGTGCATTAAAAGCTGATCAGATAAAGTGTTTAGTCTATCTGAGGGATTACTATTCTCAGGAACCCTTCGCATGCGTCCAATTAGCACTTTTTCTGCAAGTGAATAACACTTATTAGATTCAAACAGATTAACTTGCTTTCCAATATTTAAGCCAAATCTTGGTATAGCATTTACAGCTAGAATCTCAAGCAGCGCTGGATGGCGACCAAATCTATCCCCAATCAATTGTTCTGCTGGAGCAGATAGTAATTGGACAATCATTGAGCTTAATAGAGCTTCAGTGTCCATACTGCTCATAAGTTCACAAAGCTCCTTTTCTGCCTCTTCGGCCTGATTTACTAACTTTAAAAAAATATCTTTCATATTATATTTTGCCGTTTTGATCTGATGATAATATAGACTGAGCCATATAAAATTATTCTTTCCGAAGAACTACTTTATATAGCCTTGCCTTACAGCCTTTATTACCAGACTAATCTAGTCAATTTATGTGGCTTTAGCTATAAAATAACTCAGATTACTCAATGTCTGCTTAAGAGAAGGACGTAATTTGAATTAAGTAAATAATGACTGTCGCTTATGGGTCGGATGCTGCCTGTAATCTTCTCAAAACCTTGCAGACTCGAACGTCAGGTATACATTCGTGTAGGCCGCGCTGTACCATTTCGATCTCTATAATAACCGATAGTTCAACTAACAAGATTTCCGGTTCTCAGATAGTTAATTACCGGCAACCGGTAAATCATTGCACGGTCGAATGATGAACAGGAATTTTAATCGCAAAAACGCTGCCTTTGCCCAATGTGGAAGTCACTTGCAACTCATACCCGCATTGATGGCATAAGGTTTTCACAATAAAAAGCCCCAGGCCGTAACCGGCGCTGTCGCGGTGTCGGCCTTGCTGAAACGGGGCGGTTAACATTCGGCAATCGTCTTCAAATAAACCGACGCCGGTATCGAGCACTTGTATTTCAATATGCTGCAAGCGGCGGCGCACGCCGAACACGACGCGGCCTTTATGGCTGTAACGGATCGCGTTGCTTAACAGGTTGCTGAGCATGCGGTGCAGCATTAAGGCCGAACCTTTTAATTCGATGTTGTTGCTGACATGGCTCAGTTTTAAACCCTTTTTGGCGGCGGCCGCTTCAAATTCGTTTTGGAGTTGGTCAAACAGTTCGAATAAGACAATGCTGTCCGATTGCTTGCCTTCCTCTTGGCGCGCCTGCCGAATTAAGCCCTGAATCAAGCTTTGCGCATAGTCCAGGGTGGTGTTGATATGCTGCTCGACCGCATTGTGCTCTTCCCTGGCCCGTAGCGCGTCCATCGCGAAGCGGATAGACGCTAACGGTTGCGATAAATCATGGCTGGCCGCGGCCAGTAACAATTGCTGTTGTTTGGCATCTTCCAGCGCCGCTAAACGGTCTTGCTCGGCTTTTATCAACAATTCGGTTTCGGCCTGCCGTTTAACGCGAAGTTCGGCTTTTTGCTCGTTCAAACGCTGGAGTTGATTAAGCACCGCGATCATAAAGAACACAGGTTCCAGCATATAAGCGATTTTCGGGTAAGTAAAAATCGACAGCGCCGGAAAAGGGTTGCGCCAGAAAACACTCAGCGACATCAAAATGACGTTAAAAACGATCAAGGAAATACCGCCCAATAAATACAACGGCGCCGCAGGCACTTGTCCGCGCACGGCAAAAACGCCGACCGCCGCGGCAAAGGCGGCATAGACCACGGCCAGCATGAAGTTCCACTCGGTAAAATAGGGCTGGGCGGCAAACGGCAGGCTGAATACGGCCAGACACATCAGGATGACGAAGGCGTAAAAAAACCGTCGAAACCGCTGCCGCATCTGTAAAAAGCCGATACTGAACAGGCCGTGGGCCAGCAACAAACCGATACTGATAACGCCGGGAGCCTGCATGTTCCAAACCGCTTGCTCGGGCCATAAAAACTGAAAGTTGTAGCCCTGAATTTGGCTGAGGAATAATAAGCTGAAAATAATTAACAGCGCATAATTGCGGCTGTCGGCATGGCGCAAGCCTTGCCGATTAAAAATCACCACCGAAACCAAAACCATTAACACGCCAAAAATCATGCCGTTAAGCAGGTCATTTTGCGTGTCCGCTTGCGCCAGTGCTTTAGCGCTTAACAAAACCGGCTGTAAAGGCGTTTTGCCGTGCGTGCGGTAGTAAATATAAAAAGTCGTGGTGCTGTTTGCGGCTAACTCAACTTCCGCATATAAAAACCGGTTGGTTAGCGGGCGTTGGCTAAATGTGGTTTGCTGGTCCAGACTGAACAGCGTTGCCAAGCGCTCGTTATCGGCTTTGAACAGATACAGAAAAAACGCATCGGGAATGCCCAAAGCCAATAAGCGCTTAAGGGGCGTTGCGTTGGTATTGTTAAGCGAGATTTTCACCCAGAGCCCTGACGCCGATTTGAGATTATCGGCAAGCCCGGCGTTTGTGCCGATGTCCGGCGTCAATGAAAAGGCATGACCGGCGTGAGGATCAAGCACTTGCATACACTGGCGTAGCGCAAACTGCTGTTGAGCTTGCAGCTGACAGACCTCATCGTCATGCGCCATAATAGGCCGACTGATAAGCAACAGTCCTATCAACAACAGCTTAAACACGCTTGCCGGTAAGCGGTTAAATGGGCTATTTTCCACAGCATTCCTGATTTAAAGTAAGTTCAATGCGTATTATTTTGGCGGACGATCATGCTATTTTCCGTGAAGGCTTAAAACTGTTGTTGCAAAGCCGGCACGACCAAGATGTTGTCGCCGAGATCGACAACTTGGCAAACCTCAAAACCGAACTCAATAAACAACACGCGGAGCTGTTGATATTAGACTATCACATGCCCGGCGGCGATGCGGCGGCCGTGCTCGGCTATTGTAAAAAGCGCTATCCCGAACTCAAAATCATCGCGCTGACCGGCGCGCAATCCGGCCAAATATTAAAACAGCTGGTCGCGGCAAAAGCGGATGCGGTGTTATTAAAAGACGGCGCTTCGGCTGAGTTATTGCTTGCCATTCAACAGGTGATGCAGGGTAAAAGCTATTTTTCCGATACGGTTAAAGCTCATATTGCCGAGGTGGCTTTGCCGTTAAGCGCACGCGAATTGCAGGTATTAAAACTGATTTTTTCGGGGCTGGTAAATAGGGAGGTGGCCGATAAACTCGCGTTATCGCCTAAAACCGTGGATAAGCATCGGGAAAATATCATGCGTAAACTGCAGGTTAATAATCTGGTGGAGCTGATTAATAAAGTGCATCAATTGAAGCTGTTTGGCGATGTTTATGATTAATGTTCAGCGACTGCCGGCGGATAGCACGGCGCGGCTTGATGTCGCGTTTTATAGGGTGGATGGCATCGTTCCCACGCTCCGCCGTCACTGCTAAGGCTGGACAGTCCCTTCTCCCACCGGGAGAAGGTTAGGATGAGGGGATCAAATAAGGCTTTTTTCCTTATTTTTATTCTCCTCACCCCAACCCTCTCCAGCAGGAGAGGGAGCTTTTTTCTTAACTTAATGGCAGTGACGCTCCG
>SXGU01014842.1_pt1 | contig 75069 bp, 65 predicted proteins | sample 3174531 | NCBI WGS metagenome assembly SXGU01 (sample SAMN11356863, study PRJNA531348) | freshwater metagenome | isolation source: freshwater sample F1-140 | place: China: Fuxian Lake, Yuxi | collected 2017-12-25 | reverse complement strand
GGCAGGCATCATGCGACTTTCAATATCGTCGCGACTAAAGCCAAAGGTCATTTGGGTTAGATCGTTGGTTCCAAAACTAAAGAAATCTGAAACCTCTGCTAGTTCATCGGCACGCAAAGCAGCACGAGGCGTTTCAATCATGGTGCCAATCGTCACTTTTGGTCGCACGATACGCTTGGAGCCTTTCTTGGATTTAGGCATCGGCCGAGAATTAACATCGGCGAGAACCTCTTCGACCCAACCGCGGGCAAGAGCCATTTCTTCGCGTGTCACGGTGAGCGGAATCATGACTTCAATGACAGGTTGGTAACCTTCCCCTGCAACTTCATCAGCGGCCTCCATCAGTGCCCGCACTTGCATGGCATAAAGGCCTGGTTTAACGACACCAAGCCGCACGCCGCGCGTTCCGAGCATGGGATTGAACTCCGCCCAACTGTGCGCTGCTTTGAGCAGGTCTTGTTCCTGTTCGGTCAAGCCAGAAACGGCTTTTTTAATCTCTAGTTCTTCGACCCGCGGCAAGAATTCATGCAAGGGCGGATCTAACAGACGGATCGTGACGGGCAATCCAGACATCGCTCGCAACAAACCAGCGAAATCTTCTTTTTGAACTTGGCGTAATTCTTCAAGGGCCATTGTTTCTTCTTCAGGCGTGTTGGCCAAAATCATTCGACGCACCACTGGAAGTCGATCAGGCGCCAAGAACATGTGCTCTGTTCGACAAAGACCTATCCCCTGCGCACCGAGTTCACGGGCTTTGTCGGCGTCCTCTGCTGTGTCAGCATTGGCACGCACACTCAATTTGCCCTTGCGGACCTCGTCTGCCCACTTGAGAATTACTTTGAACTCTTTGGGAGGTTCTGCGGCTTCAAGGCGAAGTTCTCCCAGTACAACTTCTCCGGTTGAACCGTCAAGCGAAATGACATCGCCCTCTTTTACGGTGACCTCGCCAACAGTGAAAGATTTTCCCTCAATTTTGACCATGTCAGCACCGACGATTGCCGGAGTACCCCAGCCACGAGCAACAACAGCAGCGTGACTTACCAAGCCACCGCGCGCAGTCAAAATACCTTTCGCCACCATCATGCCGTGAACATCTTCGGGGCTTGTTTCGCTTCGCACCAAAATGATCGCTTCTCCCCGATCAGCAGCATCTACTGCATCATCTGCGGTGAAATACACTTTGCCTACTGCCGCTCCTGGTGACGCCGCTAATCCCTTGGCTAAAACTTTTCCTTTGTTGGCAAACTGTGGATGCAGAACCTGATCTAAATGATCAGCGGTCACCCTCAATAGAGCCTCACGCTTGCTGATTTTCCAGCCACCCTTTGGCGCCGACAACTTAGTCATATCAACGGCCATTTTGAGCGCTGCGGCCCCCGTTCGCTTGCCAACACGAGTTTGTAACATCCAGAGTTTGCCCTGCTCAATAGTGAACTCGGTGTCACACATATCCTTGTAGTGCTTCTCTAAGCGAACAAAGATCGCCATCAACTCAGCATGAATCGTCGGAAACTTTCTCTTCATTGCCTCAAGGTCTTCAGTGTTGCGGATACCGGCAACAACATCTTCACCTTGAGCGTTAACCAAGAAGTCGCCGTATGGTTTATTGGCGCCCGTCGCCGCATTGCGAGTAAATCCAACACCCGTTCCGGAATTATCGTCTCGGTTTCCAAAGACCATCGCCTGCACATTCACTGCCGTGCCAAGATCATGACTTATTTTTTCGCGGACGCGGTATGCGATTGCGCGGGGGCCATTCCATGAACGAAATACCGCCTCGACTGCGCCTCGCAATTGTTTAGTCGGATCTTGAGGAAAAGGTTTTCCTGTCTGTTCTGCCACTGTCGCCTTGAATTGCTCGCACAAATCCTTTAGTACGTCGGCTGGAACATCGGCGTCGGTCTTGGCGTTGCATTTGGCTTTTGCGGCCTCAAGAGCGTGCTCAAATTTTTCGCCGTCGACACCCAAAACAATGCGCCCGTACATCGAAATAAATCGTCGGTATGAGTCATAGGCAAAACGCTCATTATTTGTAGAAATTGCCAGACCTTTGACGCTTTTGTCATTTAATCCCAAATTGAGAACGGTGTCCATCATGCCGGGCATTGAAAACTTCGCTCCTGAGCGCACCGAAACCAACAATGGATCTGTTGCATTACCAAGACCACGACGCATTTTCGCCTCAAGAGATTTGACTTGCATGGCAATTTCTTTATCAAGAGACTTCGGCCATCCACCATGCATGTAGTCACGACAAGCGTCGGTGGTGATTGTGAATCCGTGCGGAACTGGCAATTTGAGCACGCTCATCATTTCAGCCAGATTGGCACCTTTGCCCCCCAGTAGATCTTTGAGTTCCATTGGAGCTCGGCGGTATTTGTGGTCGAAGGCGTAGACGTAAGGCACTCATAAAGTCTAGGCGCGGGCTCTGCTTTTGAGCACAATCTATAGAATGAAACATGTGGCACAGTGGTCTCTACCCCAACGGCACCGCGACCTCAAGATTTTGGGTTTTCCTATTGAAGTAAGGCGTGGATTTGTATTCTTTTTGATTCTGATCGTCTTTATTTATGGTGGCTCACTCGGCTTCTGGACTGCTTCTGCAATTGGTGCCTTTACTGTTTTACATGAACTTGGACATGCATTGGCAGCACGCGCCTACGGAGCAGATGCACGAATCTCTCTTGACTTTTTAGTTGCATACGCCGCATATCAATCCCCAAGACCATTGCAATGGTTTGAGCGCGCCGTCATTGCTGTTGCGGGCCCTGCTCTGCAGATCACGGTGGGAACTTTAATTTTATTGGCTAGCGATATCAATCCAACAAATCGATTCGATATCGGCACGTCTGAAGCATCAGTCGCCGTGTGGTGGGCAAGTATTGCGCTTGGAGTCTTGAATCTTCTGCCGGTGCTCCCCCTTGATGGTGGAGCAATCGTTTCAAGTGTCCTAGAGAGATTATTCCCGCGTCACGGTCGGGTCATAATGATTCGGTTCAGCCTTGGCGCAACTGTGGCTGCATTGCTTTCGTTGTTTTTCACCACAAGCCTGCAGGGATTCCTTCCCTTCATGGCATTTTTGGTGATCTATCAAGTACAAGCATTGCGATCTAGACCAGAAACCGTCTGGCAACAACCAGACCCAACCGGAGATTTTTTGCGTGATGCGCTTGTAACCGGCATGCTCGTTGACAACAAAAGTATTGATACCGCAATCAGTTATGGCTCAAAATCTTTTGCATTGTGCCCATTTAGCGACACTGCCCTCAATGTTGCACGTGCGTTGGTTTTAAGCGGAAACCAAGAAGGCGCAATCACCTGGCTTTTGGCTGCCAAGAACTGCTCGCTTGATCTGGCAACTTTGCTTGAAAAGATAAATACTGCCGATGAGTTTCAGGAATTGAATGGTTTGCCTGATTTTGATTCGCTTCGATCTGAATTGCTACTGCTCGCACAAAGCCGTCGCTAGGGCCCAAGCACCGCTCCAAATTCGTGTCCACGCTTGATACGTGCCAAAGCCCATTTTTGACCCACAGATGTTATGTGACCAATATCAACACCATCTTGATGTATGACATCTCCGACTTGATAAGACGCGGCTCGGAGTGCTCGGAGCACTGTCGGCGCATTTGACCCCCGTGAGTCCATGCGCTCGACGAGTTCTTGCCCTGGATAACAACCCTTTGTAAAACTGACTGCCACGCTTGTCACGCCGGTACTGGCCGGAATATCTCCGACATCGATGTCAGTGCCGACTCTTGGCCAATGCAAGTCGGTGCGGTGCATCTGCCATTCTTTTTGCGACGCCTCGTCACCTATCTTTGGGGCATCCGCATCAAGACCCACGAAGTCAACAGCATCTTGGTAGCCATCTGAACCGGCAACAGCCCATGCCACGCTTGCCCTGCCTATCCCTTGGCCAACAGCACCCCGCGCACCATGACCCCAATAAGAATGAACAACAAAATCACTCAATCTCATTGTTACTTTGGCTCGCAAGATGAATTTGCTCAGACGATTTATAACTACATCACCAAGACCAGCATCGACATCAAGCGTGTAAACCGTATCGGCGTGCCGCACCACCCGTGCGAGTGCAACAACATGCCCAGATGGTTCGAGCAACAAGCTTTCGACAGTTTCTGAAATAGCGACTGAACTGAGATCTTGTGCAAGTTGTGAGTGCAAAAAGGCTTGAGCATCATCACCCTGAACAAATACGACATCACGAGGTGCGACACAATGTTGAATGCTCATGCCCGGGTACCTGCTTGACGCCTGCGTTGTGTCATCTTTCGTGCGGCAGGGATTGTGGCAAGTAAAGCCGCTGCTTTGTTGTGGCATTCCAATTCCTCATCTTGAGGAATGCTGTCTGCGACAATTCCTGCCCCCGCTTGCAACGATGCGCCGTTTGGGCCGACGAACATCGTGCGAATCGCAATCGCCGTGTCGAGGTTTCCGGCAAAGTCAACATAACCCACAACTCCTGCATATGGACCACGCTTGACGGGTTCTAGTTCGTCAATGATTTCCATGGCACGAACTTTTGGTGCTCCACTCACCGTGCCGGCGGGCAATGTGGCTCGCAAGACGTCAATGGGGCCGAGCCCTTCGCGGAGGTCACCTGATACTTGTGACGTCAAGTGCATGACATGGCTATAACGCTCAAGCGTCATAAGTTCATCAACCACGACCGAGCCAAATTTTGCGACACGGCCAACATCATTGCGGGCGAGATCAACGAGCATGATGTGCTCCGCGCCTTCCTTGGGATTTTCCCGCAGTTCTGCCGCTAATCGGCGATCATGTTCATCGTTGCGTCCACGCTTGCGAGTGCCAGCGATGGGTCGACTGATGATGCGACCATTTTGCACCTGCACCATTGGCTCGGGCGATCCACCGACAATCGTGAGGCCAGGTTGGCGCAAAAAGTACATGTAGGGACTGGGGTTTACTTGGCGCAAGACACGATAAACATCAAACGGTTCTGCTTGTAAATCAATGTCGAAACGCTGCGACAACACCACCTGAAAAATGTCTCCTGCGCGAATGTACTCTTTGGCTACTTCAACTGCTCGTTGATAACTACCGCCAGACATTGATGACGTCATCGGGGGAAGGTCTTCATCTGTCACTGGAGGCTCGACGGCGACATACTCAAGTGGGCGACACATGTCTTGGACGCCTTGTTCGACTCGTTGAGTCGCCATGACATAAGCAGCATCAACTGCGGCTTGGTCTAGTCCTGCGACCGGCACACTCTCAAGCATGTAGACACGTTGACGCCAATGATCAAATGCAGCAAGTGATCCGATAACGCTGATTGTTGCGTCCGGCAGACACCGATCATCGGGTGCCGCGTTTGGGAGATGCTCCACTTCTCGGATGATGTCGTATCCCAGAAACCCCATCAGCCCCCCTTGCAACGGGGGCAGATCTTCCACTACGGGGGCACGATAAATATCCAGCAACGCTTCCATTGCAACAAGCATTCCTTTGTCGAGGGGAACCGAATCTGGAACATCACCCACGGTCGTGATCGAGCCATCGCGCAGAGTCAGCGTTGCACGCGGATTGCGTCCGACAAAAGAAAAACGACTCCATCGTTCCCCGTGCTCGACCGACTCAAGCAAGAATCCATCACCGTCCCCGACAAGTTTTGCAAAAGCCGCTACCGGTGTTTCGAGATCAGCCAACACTTCCGTCCAAACTGGGACAACCGTGTACGACTTGGCTAACTTTCGGAATTCATCAAGTGTCGGTTTAATTTGGGTATTCATCGATTACTCTTCAATTTTTGCATCACCAAAAGTGTTGAAGAAACACGAATACTCACCGGTATGACAGGCGCCATCGCCTTCCTGGTCGACAATAAATAACAACGTATCCCCATCGCAGTCATAGTAAGCCTCACGCACGAATTGCGCGTCACCACTCGTATCACCCTTGCGCCACAATTCGTTTCTACTGCGGCTCCAATACACCATGCGTCCCTGAGCAAACGTCTCAAGCAGGGATTCCCGACTCATCCACGCCATCATCAATACGCGACCCGTCGCACGACACTGCGAGATTGCTGGAACAAGGCCATCTTTATTGAAAGCAACTGCAGCCAACTGCTCTGGCGAGGCCGAAATTTGCGCGCCCTTGGGGGCGCTGGAAGCATCACTCATTTTTCTATGCTACGGCTTGAGGCCCATTTGCTCCCGCCCGATTTGACACCCGTACCTGCGATACCGTGCCAGGCATGCATAAAGAGCTGGTCCATCTCTTGACGATTGACAATCTGATTCTGGAAGGAGACCTTTGGCGAACAGATGGTCAAGCCAGTGCCGGATTCGTGGTCTGTCACCCGCATCCGCTCTATGGTGGCAGTCGACATGACCATGTGGTGGCAGCTCTTGTGCAGGCGGCCATCAATGCATCTTGCCCTGCTCTGGCATTTGATTTTCGCGGAGTGGGTATGAGCCAAGGCGAACATGATGGCAACGGAGCCGAACGACTTGATATTGCCGCAGCTATTGACCTGATGTCGCATGTCGTTGGTGACCTACCAATCATTGTTGCTGGATACTCCTTCGGGGCGGCAACCGCACTTTCTGTTTTGGAGCCACGAATTGGAGCCTGGATTGCGGTCGCTCCGCCATTGGCGATGTTCCCGAGTCCCCCTGTTACTGCGCACGATCATCATCACAAATTTATTTTGATGCCCGACCACGACCAATTCACGAGCATCGAAGATGCACAGGTTGCCTCCAACACTTGGCAGAACACCTCACTTGATGTGTTGCTTGATGCCGATCATTTTATGGCTGGTTCTTTCAATCAGGGGAAGAATTCGGTATTGGACGAACTCGTATCCCGTGCGATTGCATCAGCGTCTTAGCCTCGCCCACAGTGTGTTGACCAAAGTGAAAAATTGATGCTGCCAGTACCCCGCTCGCGCCGCCTTGCACGATTCCGTCAACCAAGTGATCAAGCGTGCCGACCCCGCCACTTGCGATAACGGGCACTCCAACTGCATCAACAACAGCACGAGTCAGAACAAGATCAAATCCTTCGCCAGTTCCATCGCGATCCATTGATGTCAACAAAATCTCACCTGCCCCCAGAGACACTGCACGTGTTGCCCACTCAAGGACATCTATCCCAGTTGCAGTTCTGCCTCCGTGCAGGAATACTTCCCACGATCTACCAGTAACACTTCGTTTTGCATCAATGGCACAAACCACGCACTGTGCTCCAAATTCAAGTGCAATATCAGCGATTAGTTCAGGGCGCTCGACAGCAGATGTATTGACGCTGACTTTATCGGCACCAGCTCGAAGCAAGGCCCGCGCATCGGATAACTGTCTAATTCCGCCACCAACTGTCAGCGGTATGAATACTTGTTCGGCAGTGTGCGACACCACGTCGATCATCGTGTTGCGGCGATCAGACGACGCTGTGATGTCAAGGAAAACCAGTTCATCTGCTCCTTCGGCGTCATATCGGGCGGCAAGTTCGACTGGGTCTCCTGCATCTCGAAGGTCGACAAAATTCACACCTTTTACGACTCTTCCGTCAGTTACATCAAGACACGGGATCACCCGAGCGACTACATCAGTTTGGACAGAACTCATTTATGACCAACCTCTAAGACCTGAATTGCCTCTTGCACGCTGAAGCGATTTTCATAAATTGCCTTGCCGGCGATGACTCCTTGCAGTTTTGGTACATCTGTCAATTGCACCAAATGCTCAAGCGAGCCGACTCCACCACTTGCAATCACCGGAATCGCCGTGGCATCAGTGGCCGCCCGAAGGCCATCAATATCTGGGCCCTGCAACATACCATCGCGCGAAATATCAGTGATTACAAAAACCGACGCGGTATCAAACATTCCAAGTGCATCAGTAAGTGAAATCCCACTCGCTTTCGTCCATCCGTTTACAGATATTTCACCACCACGATGATCTAGACCCACTGCGATTGGCAAAACATTGGACGCCTGAGCAACAAGTGCAGGATTACCCACCGCTGCAGACCCCATAACGACGCGAGAAACCCCTGCTGTTGCAAGTTGGTCAACATCCCTTGTGGATCGAACTCCACCACCCACCTGCAACTGCGCGCGACCACGCAACACATGTGCTATTGCGGTTATGACCTGGCGATTGACGGGATCTCCACTGCGCGCCGCGTCTAAATCAACCACATGAACCCATGATGCTCCTGCATCTGCAAATGCCGTGGCGACGGCGACAGGATCAGGGCCGTAAATAGTTTCATCTGCATAATCACCCTGACGCAAACGAACAACACAGCCACCACGAATATCTATCGCTGGATATAAAATCATGATCTACTAGCCACTAGAACGAAATTGCGAAGAAGGGCGAGACCGTCTGCAGCAGACTTCTCTGGATGAAACTGCGTGGCAAAGACGTTTTCTTTGCGAAAAGCCACATTAAGTTTGGCGCCATATTGCACGGTGGCGGCAACCTGAGACTCGTCATTGGGAACACCATGCAACGAATGCACAAAATACATCCACGGATTTGGATCGAGTCCCTTGAACATGGCATCCGACTTGACGATGTCCAACTGATTCCATTGCATTTGTGGTCTTGGTACGGTGGTTGGGATCCAGCGTACGTTTCCACTAAAGACATCAAGCCCCGTTGCGTTGGGGTCCTCTTCACTGCGTGTAAACAACATCTGCATCCCAACGCAGATGCCAAGAAATGGTTTGCCACTGCGTATTGAACGCAAAGTGACATCTTCTAAATCAGCGGATCGCAATGCGTCCATGCACGAACCGAATGCACCAACACCAGGGAGCACGACTGCATCTGCCGCAGTAATTTGGGAATGTGACGTCGTGAGAGTTGCTTGGGCCCCTACTCGTTCTAATGCTTTTTGAGCAGAGCGCAGATTTCCTATTCCATAGTCAAGCACCGCGATGCGCGGCGGTCGAGTCACGAAAGAACGCCCTTTGTAGAGGGTACTCCTGACGAGTCAATGCGTACTGCATCGCGCAGACAGCGAGCCAATCCCTTAAATGTTGCCTCGATAATGTGATGAACATTGCGACCTGCGCGCAGATTGACATGCAATGTGATGTTGGCAGCCGTTGCCAACGAAGCGACTGCATGTTCTGCCAAGGAAGGATCAAAAGCCGGGTTTCCCAACGGTAGGCATTCAGGCAACTCAACGTCCCAAGCCACAAATGGACGACCACTAAGGTCAAGTGAAATTTCAACAAGTGCTTCATCAAGGGGAAATGTGCCACTCGCAAAACGCCGTACACCTGCTTTGTCTCCTAGTGCCTCACGCAAGGCCTCGCCAATTGCTATTGCAACGTCTTCAACCGTGTGATGCGTGTCGATGTGTAGGTCACCTTTTGCTTCTACATTGAGATCGAATCCGCCGTGACGAGCCAACTGATCGAGCATGTGATCATAAAAAGGTATGCCTGTCGACACCGATGATCGACCTTGGCCATCAATATTGATACTGACATCAATCGAGGTTTCTTTTGTAGAGCGATTACGAGTTGCCGTGCGAGCCATGGGACTATTCTCGCTTGCCCACGGCCCAACAAAGCGCCTTTAGGAATAAATCGTTTTCCACTGGGGTTCCAACGGTCACCCGAAGGCAGCCATCGAGACCCGACCAAGTACTGCAATCTCGCACCAAGACACCTGCATTGAGTAATTTTTGCCAGACCGTCTCAGGACCCGTCGACGCAGCAGAGATTGGTCGAAACAAGATGAAGTTTGCACCACTTGGCCATGTCTCGATCCCGAGCTGGCCAAGTCGGTCGGCAATGCGGTCGCGCTCTTGAACGATTCCGGCAACACGAGATTGCATCTGTTCGACATATTGCAAGGCACGCTCGCCCGCAACCTGCTTGAGGGCATCCAAGTGGTAGGGCATCACAACCGTGTTCAACTCCTCGACAATTCGCGTTGACGCGATTGCATATCCGAGGCGCAACGCCGCAAGTGACCAGGTTTTTGAAAAAGTTCGTGTAACGACAACATTGGAGTGCTCCGTTACAAGTTCAAGTGCACTCCAGTCCGAGAATTCGGCGTAGGCCTCGTCAATTATGACCAGCCCCGGGGCGTTGGCAACCACAACTTCAATATTGCGACGTGGCTCGAGGCGGCCAGTTGGATTATTTGGACTACACAAAAATATGACTTCGGGCTGGGCAGTTTCTAGTACTCGCCGAATTTCAGATTCGTGTAATTCAAAATCAGCATCACGCTGACCCGACACAACTTTTGCTCCCGAGATTCGAGCAAAGTGGGCGTGCAACTGATACGTGGGCTCAAAGGTTGCGACGGTGCGGCCAGCACCTGCATAGGTCAAAAGAAGTGTTTGCAAAACTTCGTTTGACCCGTTTGCCACGAAAACATTATTTGGACTCACGCCATGGCGGTTGGCAATCGCTTCACGCAAGGGACGAGCGGATCGATCGGGGTACCTGTTCCAAGCAACATTTTTTACGGCGTCACTGACATCTTGAATCCACTCAGGCGGAACAGGAAGTGGAGATTCATTGGTATTGAGGCGCACGGCGACATCAACTTGGGGCGAGTGGTACTTATCCATTGCCACAATGTCGGCTCGGGGCCTCAGTTCTGTCACCTAGTCAAACTACCCAGCCAGGAGCACCCAAAGAGAACAGTTTTAGCGAGCAAGTTTGCCAGCCCGAGCCACGAGTCGCTGTGCACCAAGCAATGCTCGCTCTGCCTCATAAAGCGCCGCTACGAGGTCCTCACGGTCGGGTCCCACTGAGTCGACTAAACCACTCACGCGCAGGCGATATCGCTCCAGAGCCTCGGCGGCGGCAGAAAGTTCAGCACGGATGGTGTCGCTCATCTTGATCCTTTCGTCTGGGGTTTAGTCTGGGATTTCGCTTTTAGTTCTTGCTTTGGCTTTTTTTTGGACGGCATGAGTGTCGAGGGACAGATGTCTTCAAATTCACAAATACCGCATTTTGGTTTTTTTGCGTCGCAAACTCGGCGCCCATGCAGGATGAGGCGCAAACCAAATCCACCCCACTGTTCTGGAGGTAAAAAATCATTCAGAACCCTTTCAACCTTGACGGGGTCTTCTTCGGTTGTAAGACCCAATCGTCGCGACAAACGGCCGACATGCGTATCAACAGCGAGTCCCGGCAAGCCATATACAACGCTGCGCAACACATTGGCAGTCTTGCGACCAACTCCTGGCAGAGTGATCAGGTCTTCTAGCTCAATTGGAATCTCGCCGTCATAACGCTCCATCACATTTTGGGCCATACCTACAAGATTGCGCGCCTTGGTCTGAAAAAAACCGGTGGATCGGATTAGCACTTCGACGTCGGCGACATTTGCATTGGCAAGTTTTTTTGGGGTGGGATATTTCTTGAAAAGTGCAGGTGTCACCATGTTGACTCTCACATCCGTGCATTGAGCAGACAGAATCGTGGCTGCCAGCAATTCGAAGGCATTGGCATGAGTAAGTTCACAGATCGCAACTGGATAGATCTCGACCAATCGTCGTTCGATTTCGCGAGAACGTGCTTTCGGAGTTCGGGGCTTTCCCACCGCGCGAGGGTACCCTTTCTATGTGCGTTCCCTCATCATCAAGCGACAAATGGATACTGCTGACATCCAAAATATCTCGGAACTGCTCGTTGACGCGGAGCGGGCCGACGGAGTTCGGCCTTTGAGTGACCACCTATGGCTCGACCTGCGACAAGGTGGACGTCCCGGATTCATCGGCCTGATTGCCACTGAAGAAGACCACGATCACCCAATTGCATATTGTCAATTATCCCGCGGCAACGAGTCATGGTCGCTTGATTTGGTGGTTCATCCTCACCATCGATACGACATGGCCACAATCGGAAACGAACTGATGACAGCAGCCGTTGACATCGTGAAATCCGAGGGTGGAGGTCGTGTCCATTGGTGGGTGTTTGAGGCATCTCAATTGCACCGCACACTGGCCCAAGAGTTTGGACTGCAGCGTGGTCGTGAATTGTTGCAACTGCGTGTTGCGCTTCCGCTACCTCAACCTCTCGCAAAGCGTGGCACCACGATCACCACTCGCCCATTTGATTTTCCCAAAGATGCATCTTCTTGGTTGGAAACAAATAATGCCGCCTTTGCCCAACACCCGGAACAAGGTGCATGGGAACTTGATGTCTTACAAGCCAGAATTTCTGAATCATGGTTTGACCCAAAGGGGGTACTGATTCATGACATTGATTCCAAAATTGGGGCCTTTTGTTGGACCAAGATGCATCCTGAAACAACTCCATTGGTGGGTGAAATTTATGTTATCGCTGTAAATCCTGCGTGTGCTGGTCGCGGTTTGGGCTCAGCCATCACGGTGGCTGGTCTGAATCATCTTGCCGCCTCGGGCGCAGATGTTGGCATGCTGTTTGTTGACGCCGATAACGCAGCCGCTATTTCCATGTACATGACACTCGGGTTTGTCGTGCATCACACTGAACTCGCTTTCGTTGGCGACATCTCTACTTTGTAGCGTCGTCGCGCCATAACACCCTTAGCCTAAAGACATGTCCGAAACCACTCTGCCACGCTGGTCCGTTACCGATCTCCACGACTCGCTATCGTCCCGAAGTTTTACTGACGACATGGAAAATTTGGCATCAGGCGTGACGCGACTTGAAGCCCTATTTGAACAACACAATGTGCGTGATGCCGAACGCGAAATTACCGATGCGGACGGACCCGCTGCTGATGAGATAATCGCGGCGGTCAATCGGGTCTTGGCCCATGCCGAAATGCTGGAGGCTTATGTTTATGCCACCGTCACCACCAATTCCCGAGACGAGCAAGCGCAGGGTTTATTAAGCGAGGTAGAAGTGCTCGACTCACGAATGCGCCCATTGCTGGCACGCTTGGCTCAATGGGTCGGTTCGCTCGGCGTTGACGAACTAAGCACTCGCAGCACACAAGCCCACGAACATCACGGACCATTGTTGCGACTCGCCCAACGCGCTGCCCATCAGATGCCCGAAGCCCAAGAGGGTTTGTATGCAGAACTTGCCACAACTGGTTCTGGCGCATGGGGTCGGCTACAAGGAGACATCACATCACAACTCAGCGGCACTGTGTCGTTGACCGATGGCACCACGCAAGAAATGCCGATGCCTGCGATACGTGGCTTGGCAAGTCATGCAGACGAAGAAATGCGACGTGCCGGATATGAAGCCGAAATGAAATCTTGGCCCCGCGTTGCCGTGGTGTGTGCCGCCGCGATGAACAGCATCAAAGGTGAAGCAAATACCGTCAATTCTCGGCGACACTGGGAGTCACCACTTGAGGCATCGTTGTATGGCAATAGCGTCAGCCGATCAACATTTGACGCGATGCAAAAGGCCGTGACTGATTCACTTCCTGATTTTCGGCAATGGATGAAAACAAAGTCTTCCTTGCATGCATCTGGCGATTCGTTGCCATGGTGGAACATGATGGCTCCGTTGCCGGTTGGTGCCGACAAAATCTCATGGGAACAAGGCATTGAAGCAGTTCGAAATGCTTTTGGTACCTATAGCGCCGAGCTGGCGGGGCTCGTTGATAGGTCAATTGCTGAAAAGTGGCTTGATGCAGAACCCCGAGATGGCAAAGTGGGTGGAGCATTCTGCATGCCCTTTATAGGGGATCGCTCTCTTGTGCTTTTGAATTGGACCGGTAGCGCTGACAGCGCTCAGACAACTGCCCACGAACTTGGTCACGCCTATCACAACACCCAATTGTCCCAACGCACGCCACTCCAAAAACGCCTCCCTATGGCTCTCGCCGAGACCGCCAGTATTTTTTGCGAGACACTGATGATTGAATCTGGTTTGGCGACACTTTCAGGCAATCAACGATTGGCTCTTTTGGATGTCGACCTTGTTGGCTCCAACCAAGTTGTAGTCGACATACACAGTCGTTTCCTGTTTGAAACAGAAGTCTTTGCACGGCGCCAACGACGCACGCTCGGAGTCAGTGAACTTAACGAGATGATGACCGAAGCCCAAGCCATCGCATACGGTGACGGGCTTGACCAAGCAACGGCACATCCGCATATGTGGGTGCTAAAGCCGCATTATTATGGCAGTCATTTTTACAACTGGCCCTACACATATGGTTTGCTTTTTGGGCTCGGATTATTCTCCCAGTTTCAGGCAGATCCCGATAGGTTCCGACACGGCTACGACACTCTGCTGTCCCGCGCCGGAATGGACACCGCAGAAGAATTGGGCGCGGCCTTCGGATTCGATGTGACAGGTGAAGCATTTTGGACGGCAAGCCTCGATGTTGTTCGGACCCGCATCGCTGACTACAGCCTGCTGGCAAAATCGGTCGTCATTTGATGACAGCGACATCTCTTTATGATGCTTCTCGCCAAGACATCGCCGAAATACTGGCTGGACAACCCAGGTACCGCATTGACCAAGTGTGGGAGGGGCTCTATGTCCATCTCAAAAGTCCGTCTGAGATTTCTTCGTTACCCATCAATCTGCGTAACACCTTGCAGGCAGCATTGCCGATGTCGCTGCAGGAAGTTTCACGCACAGTTGCAGATGATGGAGAAACGATAAAAATCCTGTGGAACCTGTCTGATGGTGGCTCCCCGATCGAGACCGTGCTGATGTACTACGAAGACCGTGCAACAGTTTGTGTCAGCACGCAGGCAGGGTGTGCCATGGGTTGTGGATTTTGTGCGACTGGTCAAGCAGGTTTCACACGACACATGACGACTGGAGAAATTGTGGAACAGGTAATCCTTGCGTCACGCATTGCTGCACTCGCTGATATCCGTGTCGGCAACGTGGTGTTCATGGGAATGGGCGAGCCACTAGCCAATGAGTCAGCCGTATGGGGTGCCGTTGAAAAAATGAATCACGATATGGGAATCTCGGCGCGACATCTGACAATCAGCACTGTTGGAATTATTCCCGGAATTCGCACACTGAGCAACCGCCCTTTGCCCGTCAATCTTGCAGTATCGCTACATGCAGCACGCAATGATTTGCGCGACGAACTTGTGCCGATCAACAAGCGGTATCCGATCGAGGAACTCATGCAGTCCTGTCGGGATTATCTCGACAAGAAAAACCGCCGTATTACTTTTGAGTGGGCATTAATAGATGGAATCAACGACACAGAACGTGACGCCCGCGAACTACACACATTGTGTGCGTCATTGCGCCCCAGCGCGCACGTCAATCTCATCCCATTGAACCCGACGCCGGGTTGGCCGACGCGCGGGAGCAGCAACAACAAAGTGCATGCCTTTCGTCGCAGCCTTGAAGCACTTGGCACCAACGCCACGATTCGCCAAAACCGTGGCACTGACATTGCAGCCGCCTGCGGGCAATTGGCGGCTGGTCAACCTGTAACGCTTGGCAAGCCACCAAAGGCAGATAAATAATTATTTTTCCAGATACTTTGGATTAGCGACAAGCAATTTGTCAACCACGCTGGCATAAACAAGGGCTTTTACTTCTTCAAGTCTGTCATCCATTTCTCCGCTTTTTATTCTTTGGGCCAGTTCGTAATCATCTGCACAACCAAGAATCTTGAGGCGTTTGTCATGTTCGTTGGCTTGTGCTGGTCCAATCTCAATCTCTCGCTCTACCATCGCCAAAAGATTCATCGCCACTCGACCATGAAACTGCAATCGGGCATCTACTGCTGGCATGACATCGCGCTCAAGCCATTGGCGTACTGACTCTAGTAATTGCGCGCTTGTCGGGACATCGTGGGGATGAGCCATCACCATTCTCCTTCTAATAATTGAAACAAGTCATATTCGTTCTCGCACACCCGCCGACCAATCGCTGCCAACTCATGACTTCTCATCACCCCGGAAAGATGGGATGAAGCCTGAGAGATGCAGATGATTCCCCACTTCAAAGTTCCAAGAACTTGCCACCAACGCACGATGTCAGCGTCAACTTTAATGCCCGAATGTTGTTCGTAGGCGCTGAATAGATCCTCATAAGACCCAAGTCCAGCGACTGGTTGTGTCCCACCAAAACGCCATGCCTTCACGCAAAGCCAACCCAAGTCTTCCATTGGATCTCCGAGGTGGGCTAGTTCCCAATCAAGGACAGCTTCGATGCCCTTTGGTCCAATCATCAGATTTCCCAAGCGAAAATCTCCATGCACAATTGAGCGTCGGCAAGACTCTGGTTGATTTGCCACGAGCCATTTGAATACCAGTTCAAATGTCGGATGGGGCTGTTGTAGGAAATCTAGGACCTCACGGTAACGCACCACTTGATCTTCATTTTCTAGTCCGATTACTTCTTGAACATCAATGCTGTGCAACTTCGCCAAGGCAGCACCTGCATCACGACAAAAATTTTGCCGCGCGAGACCAAAAGCATCGTCTCGCTGAATCTTGCGGGCAATGGTTTCTCCCTCAACGGCACGCACGATCATGAATGGTTCGGTTAATTCATCTGATGCAGACCCATCAAACACTAATTCTGGAACTGGTACTCCGTGTCGGGCCGCCATCACCAGCACGGATGGCTCCTGCTTGAGTCCGCCCACTGTTCCAGGGCGCACTCGCTGAAGCACGAATGAGGAATCATCTGCATCAAAGCGCCAAGTTTCACGCGATGCACCACCGGTGAGGCGACGCAAGTTACTTATTTCACTGACGCCAAGCACCCGCGACAAATCGCGCGCTAATGCATCCACGAGGGCGTTCGTCTTCACCTACCTACTTTGCCATGTTGGGCCCATCGGCCCGACTACCGTGACACTTTTAGCGGGGCCCGCTTGCCGTGTTCGCTAGAGCACTCATGGCAGAAAATAACTCAATGGTCTGATTTTCTTGGCTAATTTTTGGCAAGCACTACTTGGCGCAACCGATCATGCCCAGAACTGATGTTGTCTGCCAGCACCCGCTCAAGAATTCCACCAGTCCACAGTGCCCCACCATAAAACAACTCAACTGCCACGCGAGTTGAACCAGACAGTTCTGTTGTCGACAGATTAATCGTCAGTATCCATGGGGCATGCTGTTTTCCGTCAATTTCCCTTCGCTCAAAAACTATCGTGGCCAACTCACCATCTGCAGCAACTTCACTTGCCGTTTTTTTCATCAACAATCTCTTTGATCTCGCCAGTGGACCAACCTTTGCCCGCAATTCAACGTCCCATTGATCGGGATACTCCTTAGATGTCGTTGCTCGATGCACCAACGTCATCCATGATGGATATGCATCAAGAACATTGACAAATGGCAAGACGGACAGCAGTGGTGCATCAATGACCATCGCCGACGAAACTCGCACGCAATTAGCCCTGGGGGCGGTCACCGAATGCGCGACGCATCAAGCGCCCGTGCGAGGCGGTGTCATCGCGATGTGGCTCACCAGTTGTTTGATCAATGTCATAGTCGCCACGACGAACCAATTTTGGCATCCAGGGAATAGCTCGTGTTTCGTCTGGATCTGCGACTTGATTGGCAGTAGAAACCACAGGCTCATCCAAGAGTGACGGGTTGGAAACCGCCCTCAGTTTCCTGTCTGTCTTTGGCGCAGTCTTGGGTTTTGATTTTGTTGGTGACTTTTGTTTTTTACCAGCAGTTGGTTCCTTGGTTCGAAACAACTTAGGCACTAACTCGCGACGATCGTCAATAGTCCAGCCTTTAGGCACTACCAAGGCATCTGCGTGTCGTCGGCACAGTGCACCCGCCTGAGTTGCGTCCTGTTCGTGGGCGACTTCAAACCACACGATCAAACGAGCATTATCAATTCCGTACGCCACCGCGCTTGGTCCTGCACACCCTGAACGCTCGCACAATTTACGCACAACCCAAAGTTAGTTCGCCCCACCAACAAAGTAGAGCACCTTGCATTTGGCGCCCAAATATAACGAACAAAGCAACTAGCCACGCACGAGTGACCCGGGGCGAGCCCCAGTGTCAGCATCGTGTCGGCGTGTTACTTGACCCTTTACGAAAGTGGCCAAATAGCCCGACACAGGCTGAATCAATCGGGTTCCACCTGCTGGCAAATCATGAAATGCCTTCGGAGGAGAGACCCGCAAATTGTCAAAGTCAATCACATTGATGTCCGCACGAAGCCCAACTGCTATTCGTCCACGATCAGTCAAGCCATATAAATCTGCATTTCGTGCGGTTTGCTTGGCGACCAGGAACTCGAGTGGGATGCGGTCACCCTTATGACGATCACGAGCCCAAAATGTGAGTTGAGTCGTCGGCATAGTGGCATCACAAATCAATGTGACATGAGCGCCCGCATCGCTAAGACCAGTCACAGTTTCAGGATGAACCAACATCTGCCGCAAAACTTCTTGACTTTCATGCACTTTGGCTCCTCCCATCAATGCACACATTGCGGCACCATCTTGTTCAAGCAAGTAGTCGTAGAGCACGCTCAAAATATCCTCACCAGTTCTAGTGACGCGAGCACCCAACATGAGCGAAGGATCTGGCTCATAGTCAACAGGATCTGCTAGCGGATACAAAAATGGTGCAGCAGTTTGAAATAAGCGATACATATTTGCCATTGAACCTGGCTGATCAACGGGCACATCATTCTCCGCCATGATGGCAGATTTGATTTCAGGCTTTGCCATCTCGCGAGCACGATCAGCCAACGACAGTGCCGCAAGTTTCATATACGTTGGGCGCCGTTGAAAAGCGTGATAGCCAGAGAGGCCCGATGCCAGCCCAATGGGACGCGACGGAACTTGAGGAAATAATTGCGCACCTGACTGATTTTCCGCCACGGTCATTGCCAGCAATTTCTGCCATGTATCGGGCGCATAGTCAGGAGATTGCACCAATGTAAAAGTCACCTTGCGACCACTCTGTCGAGAAAAATCTGCCATCAGTGCGAGTTCTGCCTCAGGAGTAGTGCGCTCACCACCTAAGCCTTCAAGTTTGCCAACGGTGCCTGCGGGAATCATTTCAAAAACTCCGCGACCAGCATTTGCCATCGCATCTGCGATTGCACTTATTTCATAATCTGGTGCAAAAGTTCCGGGCACCGGAGAACCATCAAGGGCGCGATGTCCGATTGTGCGCGAGGTGCTAAAGCCCATTGCTCCTGCTGCGAGTGCATCGGTGAGAAGGCGCGACATTGTGGCTAAATCTTCAGGCGTAGCATCTTGGTTTTCTTTGCCCCGTTGTCCCATGACGTAATAACGCAAGGCGCCATGGGCAACTTGAGCCCCGATATCCAGTGAGTAACGACGACGCGCGATGTAGTCCATGTATTCAGGGAAAGATTCCCATTGTCCCCATTCAATTCCTTCATACAACGCGGTACCAGGAATATCTTCGACCCCTTCCATCAACTCAATCAGGGATTTTTCGCCACCAGGTCGTACTGGCGCAAACCCAACTCCACAGTTGCCCATCACGATTGTGGTGGCGCCATTACCCGCTGACGGGTCCATGACATCGTCCCAACTGACTTGACCGTCATAGTGCGTGTGTACATCTATCCAACCCGGAGTAACAATCGCACCATCTGCATCAATTGTCTCCTGCGCTGCTTCGCTTATTGCCCCGCCAACTTGGACGATAAGTCCGTCGCGAACGCCAACATCGCCTTGCCAAGGAACACTCCCTGTTCCATCAACAATGGTCCCACCCTTAATGACATAATCAAGCATCAGCATCCCCTTGTTAGTGAAACTTCAACTCGCAAGTTAGTTCACAATCAGAGATGAGTGCTTACTCAAACAAGATAGTGGGCGATACGGGCCTCGATCCCATGACCTCCACGATGTGAACGTGGCGCTCTTCCGACTGAGCTAATCGCCCCAAGGCTAGTCAGGCTAGCCAGTGTTGGATGGATCTGCCAACGGTTGCACCCGATCAATACAGGCAGTCCCCATGCCTTGACGATCCCTGAATGACTCGGTGTCTGACGGACACGTCATGTCGTAGCCAATTAGTTGACGAACTACCGCGTCATGTTTGGTGGCACATGACACCTCTGACACAGCAGCAGGTCCGTCAAAGACGACACAAGAACCCGACTGCAGTAATTGATCGGGCTGATTTGTTGGTGCCTCGCTATTGGCACCAAATACAAGGACAGCAACGACTCCAGCGACCAACAATGCCAGCATGCCTTTCCATGGGAACGGTGATGGTGAATAAAAAATTGGCTGCTCATACTCGACCGCCTGCGGCTCAGTACCCGAGCGCCCAAAACCAAGGGAACGATCATATTCTTGCCTTCGAGCCGAGTCTGACAATACAAACCACGCGTCATTTACTTGAGCCATCTTGTTGGCGTCATCTGCACTGTAAGCAGGACTGTTCGCTTCGCCTGAGTAACGGGTGTCTGGATGCAGGGTTCGCGCAAGAGTCCGATAAGCGTCACGAATTTGTCGTCTTGATGCTTGGCGATTCACTCCGAGGAGTTCGTAAAAATTCTTAGTAACCACGATGAGCATTGAGAGTACCTACTAATCCGGGACCTTTCATATGCGGCGCCACATTTGGATTGCCATATGGGATCAAAAGTGGCAACTGATCGTCAAATCTCTTAACTAATAGCCCTCTTTATCTTGGGCATTTAGGAGCCAGCAAGAGTTGCTGCAATCTCACTTGAGGAACTGCCCGAACGCCTCAACACAACAGCAACAAACCACAGCGCCCCCAGCGTCACCAAGAACAAGAGCACCGCCCCTACTCCCCAGAACGGCTTAATCGTGCTGCGCGTTGCCCCAAGAAGTGCAACTGGGAAAGTTGTTGATCCGGCCTCGCTGATAAGTGTTGAGATCACCGCATTATCTAGACACAAAGTGAAAGACAACAACGCGCCAGCGACAAGGGCCGCTGAAATCAATGGCAGGGTAATCTGCCGAAATGCCTGTGCTGGCGTGGCCCCGAGGTCTGCAGCAGCCTCTTCAAGAGATTCATCTAAACCAGCCAGTCGCGCCCGCACGATGAGCGTGACGACCGCACTTGCATACAGCGATTGGCCGACCCATAGTTTGTTGATGCCACCATTAAATGGACCAAGACCATCCGAAAAGGGAATACCAAGTAGGGGAATATCTTGTATTCGCGGAAACCATGTGGCAAGGGCGATGGCATCCATGATTTCTGGTGTCACCAAAATCAAGAACACCACGGCCATGAAGATTTTGGTCCAAAGACCTGGTCTCCTAGCCAATGCAACTCCAGACAGCCCACCCAACACCACTGCAATCACCGTTGCGCCGAATGCAGCCATAAATGAATTCCGAATGGAGTCCCCGATTCCGGCAAAGTCAAATATCTGGCGATACCAATCGGTGGCAAATCCGTTCAAGATCACGGCCAGAATAAATGCACCCGGCCCAAACCAATTAAGAGTTCGCTTGTTCACAGATGATCGAGCAGCCAATATCCGACGAAGAAATAAGCCGATCACTACGACAACGACAAATCTGACGAGAACCGCCCAAACAATCGAGCCAGCAAAAAGTTCATCCCACCACTTGAATGTCGTTGACCCTGCCCAAATGGTGAAAGAACTACCACTATTAAATGAATGCAGTACAACCAAAAAAATGGGAACGAACAAAAACAACAGCACCAAAGCAGTCCAAACCGCCAAGACTATGTGAAACGCCTCAAATTTTCCGATGCTGATTGTGCGTGAAACCTGTTCTCGCCCAACAGATCGTGCCCGCATAGTGCGACGAACTTTGTCAATGAGGGGGCGCAGCAATCGAACTCCTCCGGGGAACACCCACAATATGAGTGCCCCTACCGTCAAAGAAGCCAACACTGCCCCAATCATCAGCACGGCCATTGCGGCTCCGAGTGGCCAATTTTGTGCACTCGTAAATTGCGATGCGATCATGGATCCGATCATGTTTCCCTTGGCACCACCCAGCACCGTGGCGGTTACATAGTCGCCACACATTGGAATAAATGTCAACAAAACACCTGCGATTATTCCGGGCCCTGCAAGCGGCAAGGTAATCGTGCAAAAAGTGGCCAAACGACCCGCACCAAGATCTTTTCCAGCTTCGCGCATTCGAACATCGATCCGATCCAGAGCCACGTACAGCGGCAAAATCATAAATCCCAGATAGTTGTAGACAATCGCAATTTGAACTGCCATCTGTGTTTCAAGGATTTGAATTCCGTTATTGCCAATCCAGCCGAGGTCGTTGAGCCAACGAGAAAATGTGCCGTTAGGTGCAAGTGGAATTCGCCACGCAACAGTTCTGATCAAAAAACTTGTGAAGCTCGGTACCACCACAAGTGCCAATAGGATTGCTTTCCAGCGCTCAGCCACCTTGAAGGCGGCGAAATACGCCACAGGCAATCCAATAAAAAAACACATCGCCGTCGCCACTGTTGCGATTCGCAACGTGGCTTTGAACGTCCGAAAAAACGTGTCGTCGAAGACATTTGAGTAATTTGCAGTGGAAAGACTTCCTAGATCAACAGGAATCAGTCTGCTTGCATCTTTAGCTCCAAATGAATAAAGCAGGATAAAACCTATCGGTACAACGAAAAATACCGAGTACCAAATTATTGCTGGAAGGGCGAGCAGATATCGGGGGGCCCGCAACCTCTTTTGTGGATACGAATGAACCGTAACCGTCACCTGCGCTCAGCCTCCGGCCTTGGCCTTGACCTTATTCAAAATATCTACGAGGCGATCTATAGACGTGTTCAGGACTTGAGTATGCATCGTCTTTACTTCTTCATCTTTGAAGAAAATCATGTCACCTTTTTCTAAATCTGGCGCAATTTCTGCAATGAGCGTGCCCATCGTCTTCATTCCCGTGTTGTAGCCGTGATATTGCAAGTCTTTTACTGATTCTTCTGGCATCAAAATCCAATTGATCCAGGCATGTGCAGCTTCAACGTTTGGTGCGCCTTGGGCAATACAGAAGTTGTCCATCCAAAGTTCCGTGTCCGGTGTTCCCAAGACCCATTTCCAATTCTCTGGCGTGCCGCCGGCTTCTTTGATTCGCACATAAGCCTGACGCGCATCACCGTTCCACGCCATTGCAATGCTGTAGGCGCCTTCGGCCAATTTTGTGCTCGGATAACTATCAAAAGCTTTGATATGTGTGGCGAATTCATCAACTATGAACTTTTCGTATGCATCAAGGTCGGCGGCATCTTCAGTGTTCCAGTCAATTCCCTTCGACCAGAAATACATTCCGGCAACGTTTGGCGCTGCATCAATGACGGCGCATTGTCCACTCGCTTCCCCCATGCACACATCTATGAAATCTTGCCACGATGTCAATTCTCGAGAAATTTTTGTTGTGTCATAAAAGAAGCCAGTGCTTCCCCAGTTCTTGCACACCGAATAGTCGTTACCTGGATCCCATGCTTGAGCCAAATACAACGGATCAACATTGACAATGTTTGGCAACAGTGACTTGTCAAACTTTTGAATCAAATCTTTTTCGATCATTTGGGGAATATATGGCCCAGTTGGTACGACAATGTCAAACCCACTACTTCCACCAGCCGTTGAGAGTTTTGTGATGAGGTCTTCGTTGCTCGCGTAGTAGTCGACTTTCATCGTCACACCGAGAGTCTTTTCTGCCAGGACTCCTACTAGTTCTGGATCGTCATAGTCGCCCCATGTGTACATAGCAAGAGTTCCACTGGATTTATTTATGACACGACTCCAGTCGCCTGAGGCCAAGCCGCTTGGTGGTGTAGTTGTGTCCGATGCGCCCGTTGTGTCGGTCGGAGAAGATGGGCTATCGGACCCACCGCAAGCCACGACAACTACTGCAAGACCTGCGGCGACCGTACCAACTTTTAAAAATGCGCGACGGGAAAGCGCATCACGAAAACTTTCCGGGGCCAAAATTCTAAGTTCTTTGCTCACTATTTCTCTCCTTTTAAATTGGTCTCACACTATCGGAGGACAGAAGAGGACAAGGCAACTTCAAATTCCGCCACAAGGTTAGATTAGTCACTATTTGACTCGGCTAATACGACTTCAGCTTGTCTGGCAGAGAAAAAATAAACATCGTCAGCCGACCAACTGCACCACACCTCATCACCCATTTGATGGCGAACTGCCTTGGTTCGGGGCGTCAACACCAATAAGTCTCTATCGCCAGCAGTGACCACATACTGCAAAACATCGCCAAAGTGTGAGACGCCCGCTACGCGAGCAACCACACAGTTTGTGGTCCCTGCGGGCTTATCCACGGAAAGGTTCACACATTCAGGCCGAACCGCGGCCAAAGCAGCATGACCAGCGGGCACAACTTCTTCTGGGCGCGTGGCCACAAAAACGGTTCCATCTTGGGCAAGGGCGCCATCGGCAGTCGCAATTCCCTGCCAGAAGTTATTTCGCCCAATGAAGCCGGCCACGAAGGCAGAGGCGGGGTGCTCATACACGGTCTCTGGGTCACCTAGTTGTTCAATATGTCCGTCCAGCATGATGGCAATTCGATTACTCATACTCATTGCTTCTTCTTGATCGTGGGTCACGAACACGAATGTGATTCCTAGATGACTCTGCAGGAGCTTCAATTCAATTTGCATTTCCTCGCGTAATTTGCGATCCAGCGCACCGAGTGGTTCGTCAAGAAGCAGCACACTTGGCCGATTTACAAGTGCACGAGCGACTGCAACACGTTGTTGCTGGCCACCAGACATCTGACGGGGCTTGCGATCCGCCAACTTTGTCATCTGAACCATATCAAGGGCTTCAAAGACACGAGCCGCAGTTTCAGATTTATTTACACCGCGCTGTCGTAAACCGTAAGCCACATTTTCAGCCACGGTCATGTGCGGAAAAAGTGCATAATGCTGAAAGACCGTGTTGACATCCCGTTTGTATGGGGCTACTCCTTGAACTTCGACTCCGCTTATTCGAATATAACCAGAGTCCGGCTGCTCGAATCCGGCAAGCATTCGAAGTGTGGTGGTCTTGCCACAACCGCTGGGTCCCAGCAATGACAAAAACTCGCCAGGCTGAACTACTAAATCAAGGGAGTCAACGGCGACAACGGAGCCGTATTTCTTAGTCACGCCAACGAGTTCGACCGAACCTCTTTCGCTATTCATTCACCCCCCCTTGAAAGATTACAATTGGCTAATACTAGACACTCGCACTGCTGGAGTTTTTGATTGCAACATTCCCGCCGTGGTCAACTGTCAAGGTTGGCCATCACATGCTTAATGCGGGTGTAGTCATCAAAAGCGTAAGACGACAGATCTTTGCCGTAGCCAGATTTTTTATATCCTCCGTGAGGCATCTCGGCCACGATGGGAATGTGCGTGTTGATCCAAACGCACCCGAAGTCCAGGTGCTTGGCCATCCGCATTGCCCGACCAAAATTACGTGTCCAAACCGATGAGGCAAGCCCGTATTCGACTCCGTTGGCCCATGATAGAGCCTCTTCTTCGTCGGTGAACTGCTGCACCGTAATCACTGGTCCAAATATTTCACGCTGAATCATCTCGTCATTTTGCTTCAAATCTGCCACGACTGTTGGCTCAAAGAAATACCCTGTCGACCCAAATCTTGAACCTCCAGCCACAATTCGAGCATGCTTTGGAGCGCGATCAATGAAGCCCGATACATGGGCAAGTTGATTTTGGTTATTGACTGGTCCGAACAGCACATCCTCATCGTCTGGCTTTCCTGTGCGCGTTGCCTTGGCTTGCTCGGCCAGCGCAGCGACAAAATCTGCATATGCTCGCGGTCCCACCAAAACACGCGTTGCCGCTGTGCAGTCTTGACCTGCATTGAAGAACCCAGCACCACTTATTCCTGCAACTGCCGCTTCAATATCTGCATCATCAAACACGATGACTGGCGCTTTGCCTCCCAGTTCTAGATGAACACGCTTTAGCGAACGTGATGCTGCCTCGGCGACCTCCATGCCAGCACGCACAGACCCTGTAACAGAAACCATTGACGGAGTATCGTGCAACACCATTGCTTTACCAGTTTCCCTGTCACCACAGACCACATTGAACACGCCGGGGGGCAAAAACTCTGCTGCGATTTCTGCCAGCAGTGTCGTCGTCGCTGGAGTGGTGTCTGATGGTTTTAGGACGACAGTGTTACCCGCGGCAATTGCTGGGGCGAATTTCCAGACCGCCATCATCATCGGATAATTCCAGGGCGCTACCTGCGCGCACACACCAATTGGTTCGCGGCGCACAAATGAAGTCATATTGCGCATGTACTCACCGGCACTTTTGCCTTCAAGCATGCGAGCAGCACCTGCAAAGAAGCGAATCTGGTCGATCATTGGTGGAATTTCTTCTGACCTTGTCATCGCTGTTGGCTTGCCGGTGTTTTCTACTTCGCGGGCAATCATTTCTTCGGCGCGACTTTCGATTGCGTCGGCAATTCGGTAGATCGCCAACGATCGCTCCGATGGAGTGGTGTTTCTCCATGATTCAAAGGCACCTGCCGCAGCAGACATTGCCGCGTCAATATCAACTGCCCCGCTAAGTGCAGCAGTTGCATACTGCTCACCGGTGACGGGATTAATGATCGGGGAAGTCTTGCCGTCGGCAGAATCAGCCAGCGACCCGTTGACAAAGTTTTGAAATGAACGCATCTCTTCAGGTTGTCACATTTTGAACCACCCACACAACACCGATTTAATGCCTTGCCACCACTAAGATTCGCACTATGCCCGTTTCTGTTGATTCCCTTGATTTGCCCGTTCTGCCGCTATTTGGCGAAGAAGAGCGCGATCACCGCATCGAGACTCTGCGTAATCTTGCCAAAGACAATTGGCTGGCAAAAAATGCCTTCGGTTACTCGGTTCTAAAATATGAGGATGTGGTTGCTGTTTTGCGTGACAAGCGGTGGTTCAGCGCTGTTGGTTTCATATCGCAGTCACAACCCACAGATAATGTCGAATACAACAATCGACCACGTCAAAACTCGATACTTTCATCCGATGGTCCAGAGCACGTGCGTCTACGCCGACTTGTAGCACCTGCCTTCAATCCGCGTGTTGCCGACCGATTGCGCCCAGTGATGCGCGATGTCCTCAATTCTCTAGTTGACCCGATTGCTCCGATTGGCAAGGCTGACTTTGTGTCGGCAGTCTGTGAGCCGTATCCGATCCCGATCATCTGTGAATTACTTGGGGCCCCAAAAAAAGACTGGAAACTATTTAGCAGGGTGGCTGCCGACATTTTGAAAGTATTTGATGGCAATCTCAATCGCGATGCCCCACTGATCATGAAAGCCCAAGACGACCTCAGCGAATACGTGCAGGATTTGATTGCCGCGCGGCGCAATGTTCCGGCCGACGATCTGATAACTGATTTAATTACCGCCGAAGAGCAGGGCGACAAACTCAATACGCAAGAACTTGTAACCATGGTCGGAGCTGTAATAATTGGCGGCACCGACACCACCCGCAATCAACTTGGTTTGGCTCTCATCTTGTTCGCTGAACATCCTGAACAGTGGAAACTTTTGGCCGACCACCCAGAAATGGCCCCCCGTGCTGTTGAGGAATGCATGCGCTATTTCGGTGCAGTTCGCGGAACGGGTCGCTATGCCACTGAAGACATCGAATATAAAGATGTTTTATTTCCAAAAGGCACTCTTGTGATGCCCAGCCTCGGGACATCTAATTTTGATGGCTCTGTCTTTCCAGAACCAAACAACTTTGACATCACCCGTGAACCCGTCGGCCAACCCCAACTCACCTTTGGTTCTGGCGTCCACTACTGCCTCGGCGCCTCCCTTGCGCGCGCCGAACTACAAGAAGCACTAATCATTTTGTCTCGTCGTCTTCCTAATTTGGCCGTGGCCGGAGACATCGTTTACAAAGCCGGTACCGCCGCTATATTCGGACCAGAAAAATTACCCATCAGTTTCACGCCAGGACACTAAAAGTATGAAAAAAGTAGCCCTTACAGTAATCACGCTAGTTCTCTTGTCTGCGTGCAACGAAGGATCTATGAGTTCCAAATCTGACACAGACTCGACTGCAAGTTTGCCGGCGACTGTAGAGGGTCCCGAGGCAACCACTGTGGCAGAAAATCTGGCTCTTGGTCGCCCAGTGATTATGGCGCACGCTTCAGGAGAGCAACTTCGCCCCCATTCGACGCCGTACGGCTACGCAGAAGCAACTAAAGATGGTGTTGACATCTTGGACTTAGATGTACTGCTCACCAAAGATGGCGTATTGGTGGTGCAACACGACCTCAACGTTGATGGCGGAACCGACGGCACAGGAAACGTGATTGACATGACCTACGACCAAATTTTGGCCCTAGACAACGCTTACTGGTTCACGAAGGATTGCACCTGCAAGGACAAGCAGGAGTCTGAATACATCTTTCGTGGTATTCGCACCGGAAAAGTAACGCCTCCGCCCTCATACACGCCGGAGGATTTTATTATCCCCAGATTTATTGATATCGCCACAAAATACCCTCAATACATGCTCAATATTGAGATCAAAGATGTCTTTCCTGCCGCCGTGCCCGCTGCCAAAGAATTGGCCCGCATTTTGGATGAGCTTGGTGCAAATGAACGGGCCGTGGTCACATCGTTTGACGACCTAGTTATCGATGAATTTCGCAAGATTGCTCCAACCGTCGAACTCTCACCTGGTCGCGCCAACCTCGTGAATTGGTTCATCAACAAAGTTCCTATCCCGCACGGCATGCGCATCTTGCAGATTCCGACTGAAGAACCTGCCGTGAAATTTGAACTTAATGCCGAGTTTGTTGCTCGCGCTCATGCTGAAGGCTTCATCTTGTGGATCTGGGAAAGTGATTCAACGCTAAAAAATGCGGCATACTACACGGACCTACTGAACCTCAAGATTGATGGCATTGACGCGGCAAATCCTGCGGAAGCCATGATTGCGCTTAAAGCCTTCGTCAAGGGATAGTTGCAAGAACAAGATTCAAGTTAATCGCAACAACTGTCTCGCCAGCCACAGTTGGTGCATTTAAAGTGCGCATGTTCAGGAGATAGGTTGCCGTTGCATAGCGGACATTCGGCAAATGTCCCGAATCTGGCGCGACATGATGGCTCTTGATTTGAACTGACTTCTGCGGAGGACTGGTTCGACATTTTCACATTCTTGTAGAAGACCCGATTGCAAAAGGTGGATGCCCCTTAAAGTGCCGTGGGGCATCAGCCAACTAGAGCCTGCACGACACGCTCAAGTTGGGCAACGCGTGAGCCTTTGATGAGAATTGCTGCTTCATCTCCGAGATGAGCAAGGCGCTCGATCACATCTTGGCTCGACAAACCAGCAACTCCATACAGATCTGTTTCAAACGCGACTAATTCGATTCCAAGTTCTTGAGCCAGCGATGCAATTCGCAAATGTGCCTCTTGTGAGTCGGCGACCTCAGCCATCATGCCCAGAACCGCCACACGACGCAATACATCAAAAGACGCCAATGTCAAAAGTGCTGCTCGGGTTGAAGTTGGGTTTGCGTTATAGGAATCATCAATCAATATTGCTCCAGATGCCATAGTCCTCCGCTCCATGCGAGAGCCAGTGAGACTAACCGTCTCGAGAACGCGACACGCTTGAGTGAGTTCAATTCCGACGAGACCAGCCACCGCAAGTGCAGCGACTGCATTGGACGCCATATGCAAACCAGGAGCTGAACAGCGAAACACCGCCGTCTCTCCTGTCGCTTTGTGATGAACTTCGGCGATAATACGACCTTCGTCATCAGTGGCTATCACCTTAAACCGCACGTCTGCTTTTTTGTTGACTCCATAGGTCAATACCGAGGCGCGCGTCAAGGGACGCATCGCAAGCACCAGGTCATCGTCGGCATTTAGGACAGCCCATCCGCTCTTTGGCAACGCCTGCACAAGTTCTGCTTTTGCTTTTTGAACGCCCATCACTCCGTCAACGCGCTCGGTGTGGGCTTCACCAACACGGGTGATTACTCCGATGTCTGGCGACGCAACGGAGCAAAGTCGCGATATTTCTCCGAAGCCCCGCATACCCATCTCCAGCACAACTGCTTGCGCATCCGTCGGTGCAGCGAGCAAAGTTACCGGCAATCCAATGTCATTGTTGAATGATTTCTCACTTGCCACCACTGGCGAAAACTTTGACATCAAAACAGCATTAATGAAATCTTTTGTGCTGGTCTTGCCTACTGAACCAGTTATTGCCACCACTCGGCCTTGGGCCTGCATTAGTTGCTGGCGCGCATACGACCCGAGCGCCAATAGTGCTTGCTGAGTGTCGTCCACCTCAATCACGCAGAGTGGCCAACCGTTAGTCGGACGTTTGGCACGTTGCACGATCGCGGCGTTAGCGATACCGACGACTTGGGGCACGAAATCATGTCCATCACGCTCTGCAGATAAAGCAACAAATAACTGACCTGCAACAATCTGGCGCGAGTCAAAACACACACCGTCAATGTCTGTGTCGTCGCCCACCAAGGTTCCACCAATCTCAATAGCAGCAACGGATGCCCTGATGATCATGAAGCGCACCCTATCGGCGGCTACCGTCTGAGCAGATGAACGCACCTGATTTGCGCACCACAGTGGTCATTTTGTTCGGCGGGCAGTCGGCAGAACACGATGTCAGTTGCGTCACTGCGGCTCATGTAATGAGGGCTGCGGATCCCGCAAAATACAGGTTGGTTCCTGTTGGTATCTCGCGAACGGGCAACTGGGTGCTTGCGCAACCAAGTCCCGCTGCCCACCAACTTGAAGCAAGTGGCCAACCAACGACTCCTGGGGTAATTCCTTCTTTGGGGAACAACATCGTGGTGATGCCGCTCTTGCATGGTCCTCTCGGTGAAGACGGAACCGTGCAGGGGCTTTGTGAATTACTTGACGTGCCATATGTGGGAAGTGGTGTTCTTTCAAGTGCGATCGCCATGGACAAGGCTGTCGCCAAGGACATCTGCGCTAGTCACGGCATTGTGCAGCCCCGCTACGCCACCGTGCACGAACGAGACGCTACGCCAACGCGTCTGCAACAAATCGCCACGGACCTTGCATTTCCTGTTTTCGTAAAGCCAGCAAATATGGGATCTTCTGTGGGGGTCTCCAAAGCCAATAACATCGCCGATCTTGTCAGCGCCGCGAGCGTTGCGCTTGCCTATGACGAATGGATACTCGTTGAAGAGGCAATCATTGGGCGAGAAATTGAAGTATCAATTCTTGGTAATCATTCACCTCGAGCGTCGGTACCGGGTGAAATCATTCCCGGAAATGAATTCTACGACTACAAAGATAAATACATCGACGAAGGGGCACAACTTCTCATCCCTGCACCCTTGACGGCTGCTCAGACAACCGTTGTCCAGCAACTTGCCCTAAAAATATTCGGAGTGCTCAGGTGTGAAGGCATGGCGCGAGTTGATTTCTTTTTCGAAGAAAATGGTCGCGGGTTTTTGTGCAATGAAGTGAATACAATTCCGGGATTCACCCCCATCTCAATGTATCCAAAACTCTGGCAGGCCTCTGGACTCGAATACGCGGCACTAATCGATGAACTCATTTTGCTCGCACAACAGCGCCACGCACGTCGCAAGCGAAACACGCAGCACTAGGAATTTACAAACCGGCAACCGGGATATTTATCGTGTCTCCCACCAGTAATAGCGCACCAGTGTCTGACCAATTATTGGCCGCCAATAGCGCCACTGTTGATACACAAAACTTGCGGCGAATAGTAAAGACGGAGTCACCTTTGGCCACCACATATGTTCCTGCTGGTCGAATTCCACACTTCGCCAGGACAGGATCTGTTGGAACACCGGGTGTTGTTACTGCAGTTCCCGGATCGACAGAATTGCCATTATCTACTGGAGCGATCGCTTGTGGTGGAATCTTGACCACCTGTCCGGGATACGGAAACTGGGCAGGACTTACCCACCCGTTGTATGCCAGCAAAGCTGTAACCGAAATCCCGTAACGATCAGCCACAGCGATAGGTGAATCATTTGCGACCACCGTGTAGGACTGCTCCGAGCCCACGGCATTGAGCGGATAAGTGGTTGTTGTTCCGGGCAGTGTGCTGGACACAGGTGGAATCGTCGCAAAGTCCGTGGGCTGCACGGGAACAACTGTGGTAGCAACGCCGAGCGTGTCAGTACCACATGCAGAAATTGCAAACGAGAGTGCCACCATGACTGCTGTGGTCACGATTACATGACCTGGAATTCGATTTCGCTGAAGTATTCCCACAACCCCCAACAGTAGGTGCTTGGGGCTCAATAATCGTGGCGCATGTAGCAGTTGCGCGAAATAAAGCGTCCTACATCAACGGACGAGCAGTCGGCAATACTGGCGACGGCAGATCCGATGCCCCCATCAGGAACTCGTCAACTCCCCGTGCGCAAGAGCGCCCCTCGGCAATAGCCCAGACAATCAGGCTTTGTCCGCGACCCATGTCGCCTGCCACAAACACGCCGGGAACATTTGTCATGTAGTTCTCGGCGCGAGCCACATTGCCCCGCTGGTCAAGGTTCACTCCCAGCTCGCCTAACCACGAACCTTTTTCTGGTCCCACAAAACCAAGCGCCAACAACACCAGGTCGGCTGGAAGTTCCTTTTCGGTTCCGGCAAGTTTTTCAAACTTTCCTTCACGCATCTCCACTTCATGCAACAACAGAGCCTTGACATTGCCTTGGCCGTCGTCGATGAACTTTTCGGTGTTCACACTAAAAATACGCTCGCCACCTTCTTCATGCGCTGATGATGTGCGGTAGATCAAACTCCACTGTGGCCATGGATTATCATCAGAGCGAACTTCTGGCGGCTGGGCCATAATCTCAAGTTGTGTCGTACTCGCGGCACCCTGACGATGTGCCGTACCCAAACAGTCTGAACCCGTGTCACCGCCGCCGATGATGATGACATGCTTTCCCTCAGCAGTAATTGCGGGCTCACTAAAGTCTCCTTCTTGCACTTTGTTGGCGATGGGCAAATACTCCATGGCCTGATGGATACCCCGTAGCTCACGACCTGGCACCGGCAGATCACGCCATGCTGTTGCGCCACAGGCCAACACCACGGCATCATGTCCAGCGCGCAAGATATCCATATCCAGTAAACCACCAACGTCAGCGTTCGTTCGAAACTCGGTACCTTCTGCTTTCATCTGATCAATCCGACGCTCAATCTGGTGCTTTTGCATCTTGAACTCAGGGATTCCGTAGCGCAACAAACCACCGATCCTGTCAGCGCGCTCCAACACAACAACATCATGACCAGCACGAGTCAGTTGCTGTGCAACTGCAAGTCCTGCAGGGCCACTTCCAACTACAGCGACGCGCTTACCGGTTTTTGTGAGACAAATCTGTGGTTCGATCCAGCCGTTTTCCCAAGCCTTGTCAACTATTGAGACCTCGACTTGTTTGATTGACACTGGATTTTGATTTATCCCCAAAACACACGCCGACTCGCACGGTGCAGGGCAGAGACGACCAGTGAATTCTGGGAAATTATTTGTTGCGTGGAGACGATCAATCGCTTCGCGCCAATGCCGACGATAGACCAAGTCGTTCCAGTCAGGAATTAAGTTTCCAAGTGGACAACCGTTATTGCAAAACGGAATTCCACAGTCCATGCAACGACCCGCCTGCTCTCGCAAGTCATCTTCGGGGAATGGCTCATAAACCTCGCGCCAGTCACGCAATCTGACCTGCACGGGACGGCGGATTGCTCCAGAGCGATCCCACTTCAAAAAGCCCGTTGCTTCACCCACGGGCGACCTCCATTACTCGAACTGCCGTCACATCTTCCGACCAACCTTCAACCTTGGCCGACTCAAGCACGGTCAGAACACGCTTGTAATCTCCGGGCATCACTTTATGAAAGTGCACGATCTCATCAGCCCATGCACCCAAGATGAAAGCCCCAATCTCTGAGCCCGTGTACTGCTGATGACGTTTGATGGTGTCGTGCAACCACAATTCGTCTTGACCTTGAACTGTTTCTAATTCGACCATTTCATAATTTACGTTGTCGGGGAAGACCCCGTCTGGGTCGTAGACAAAGGCAACACCACCCGACATTCCAGCCGCAAAATTTCTTCCTGTCGAACCCAAGACCACAACATTGCCACCAGTCATGTATTCACAACCGTGATCGCCGATGCCTTCGACAACTGCCGTCGCCCCAGAGTTGCGCACACAGAAGCGTTCGCCAACTGTTCCGCGCAGAAATATTTCTCCGCTCGTTGCGCCGTACCCGATCACATTGCCTGCGATCACATTGTCTTGGGCGACAAAGGTTGAATCTCGATGCGGATACACGATCAAGCGACCACCCGATAATCCTTTGCCCAAATAATCATTGGAGTCACCTTCTAATTGCATCTCGATACCGTTGGGAACAAACGCACCGAAACTTTGGCCAGCAGAACCCGTGAAATGAATCGAGATCGTTGAGTCTGGCAGTCCTGCCCCACCCCATTTCTTGGTGACGACGTTTCCGAGCATCGTTCCGACCGTGCGATTGGTATTGCGGATTGGCATCTCAATGAACACCTTGCTTGCATCGTTGATCGCCGCCTCAGAAAGAGCTATCAGTTGGTTGTCAAGGGCAAGTTCAAGACCGTGATCTTGCGCAACTGATTGCAGCAAAGTCTGGTTGTAAGGATTTTTTGGAATAGCCAAGAGTGCCGAAATATCAAGACCCCGCACTTTCCAGTGGTCGATTGCCTGACGTGCATCGATCATCTCGACATGACCAACTGCTTCGGCAATACTGCGAAATCCAAGGGCGGCCAAGTTCTCTCTGACTTCTTGGGCAATGAATTCGAAAAAGTTCACAACAAATTCAGGTTTACCACTGAAGCGTGCCCGCAACTCTGGGTTTTGCGTGGCAATACCGACTGGACAAGTATCAAGATGGCAGACACGCATCATGATGCAGCCACTAACTACGAGTGGCGCTGTTGCAAAACCAAATTCTTCAGCACCCAACAACGCAGCAATCACCACGTCGCGACCAGTCTTCATTTGTCCATCGGTCTGAACCACAATCCGGTCACGCAAACCATTGAGCAGCAGTGTCTGCTGTGTCTCGGCAAGGCCTAGTTCCCAGGGTGCTCCCGCGTGTTTGAGTGATGTCAAGGGGGATGCACCCGTTCCGCCATCATGCCCAGAGATCAAAACCACATCTGCTTTGGCCTTACTCACACCAGCAGCAACTGTTCCGACTCCTACTTCAGCAACTAATTTGACATGAATACGGGCATCAGGGTTTGAGTTTTTCAAATCATGAATCAACTGCTTGAGATCTTCAATTGAATAAATATCGTGATGTGGCGGCGGACTGATCAGGCCGACTCCTGGCGTGCTGTAGCGGGTCTTGGCAATCCAGGGGTACACCTTGTAACCGGGTAATTGACCACCTTCACCCGGCTTGGCTCCTTGGGCCATTTTTATTTGCAAGTCATCGGCGTTGGCAAGATATTCACTCGTCACCCCAAAACGACCGGACGCGACTTGTTTTATTGCACTGCGTTTGGAGTCTCCGTTTGGCATCGGCACAAGTCGCTCTGCGTCTTCACCACCCTCCCCAGTGTTGCTTTTACCGCCAATCCGATTCATCGCAATGGCGAGAGTCTCATGGGCTTCCGCCGAAATCGATCCATAACTCATTGCGCCTGTAGAGAAACGCTTGACGATTTCTTCAATCGGTTCAACTTCGTCAATAGAAATTGATGGCTGAGCGTCGGTACGCAAGTTAAACAACCCGCGCAATGTCGAGAGCGTCTTGGCCTGGTCATCAACCAAGGCGGTATATTCCTTAAAAATGTCATACCGCTTGGCTTGCGTTGAGTGCTGCAGACGATAAACCGTCTCGGGATTAAATAGGTGATGTTCACCCTCGCGACGCCACTGATATTCGCCACCTAGATCTAGTTGGCGATGTGCTCGCAACTCTGGACGTTGTGGGTGCGCCATTGCGTGCCGAGAAGCAACCTCACGAGCGATTTCATCAAGACCAATGCCACCCAATCTTGAAACTGTGCCGACGAAGAACTCATCAACTAGTTCAGTAGACAAACCAATCGCTTCAAAGATTTGTGCGCCCGTGTAGGAAGCAACAGTTGACACACCCATCTTTGACATCACCTTCAACACGCCCTTGCCGGAGGCTTTGATGTAGTTTTTGATCGCTTTTTGTGGATCCATTTCACCGAGGGAGTGCAATCCCCGACCGTCATCGGCAGCGACCATTGCCTCAATTGATTCAAACGCAAGGTAGGGGTTGATTGCTCCCGCGCCGTATCCAACGAGCAAAGCCATATGGTGCACTTCTCGGGCATCACCTGTTTCTACGACTAAACCAACTTGGGTGCGAGTTTTTTCTCGAATCAAATGATGATGCACAGCACTTGCCAACAGCAATGACGGGATAGGGGCAAAAACTTCATCACTATTGCGATCAGACAACACCACAATGCGAATTCCGTCAATAATCGCCTCTGAGACTTCGTCTTTGACGCGATTTAGTGCCTCACGCAAGCCTTCACCGCCGTCGGCAACGCGATACAAGCCACTGACAACGATTGATCGCAGGTGCGGATGCGTGTTGTCGTCATTGATGTGAATTATTTTCGCCAAGTCATCATTATCCAAAATCGGGAATGGCAGCGATAATTGTCGACAGCTCTGTGGCCCAGGTGCCAACAAGTTGCCTTCGGGACCGACACTCGTGCCGATAGCAGTAACCACTGCTTCGCGAATTGCATCAAGGGGCGGGTTTGTCACCTGGGCAAACAACTGCGAAAAGTAGTCAAAGAGCAGGCGTGGTCGCTCAGAGAGAACTGCGATTGGAGTATCCGTTCCCATCGAGCCGATTGGTTCGGTTCCGGTTCGAGCAGTTGGGGCAAGAATCACTTTGAGTTCTTCATGCGTATAGCCAAACATCTGCTGACGCCTAATCACGCTCTCTCTGCTGTGCACAACATGTTCTCGCGTCGGCAAATCGTCTAGCTCGGTGAGTCCCTCTTGCAACCATTTTTGATACGGATGTCGGGCAGACAACTCTTGCTTAATTTCTTCATCGTCAATAATTCGACCTTGTGCCGTATCAATCAAAAGCATCCGCCCAGGCTGCAAGCGACCTTTTTTGATAACTCGAGACGGCTCAATGTCCAAGACACCCGTTTCACTTGCCAGCACAACCAAATCATCTGACGTCACCCAATATCGACCGGGGCGCAGTCCGTTGCGATCCAACACGGCACCAATCAAAGTTCCGTCTGTAAAGGCAATATCAGCTGGTCCGTCCCAAGGCTCCATTAGTGACGAATGGAACCTATAAAAAGCCCGTTTGTTGGGCTCCATTCGATCGTTGTTTTCCCACGCTTCTGGAATCATCATCAGCAAGGCATGTGGCAAAGACCGACCGCCTAAGTGCAACAGTTCCAACACCTCGTCAAAACTTGCACTGTCGCTCATGCCCGGCGAGCAGATCGGAAACGCTCTGTCAAGACCAGGAATTAGTTCGCTCTCAAGCAATGCCTCCCGCGTCGCCATCCAATTGCGGTTCCCCTGCACGGTATTGATTTCTCCGTTATGGGCAATGTAGCGATATGGATGGGCAAGAGGCCATGACGGAAACGTATTGGTGCTGAACCTACTGTGCACCAGAACAAGTGCCGATTCGATGCGCTCATCCAACAGGTCTGGAAAGAATTCCTGCAACTCTGGTGTTGTAAGCATTCCCTTGTAAACAAATGTACGAGCCGATAGAGAAGCAAAATAGGTTCGCATCGAACCAGTCAGTTCGTGCTCAATTCGCTTGCGTACAATAAACAACTTGCGATCAAGGTCGAGGCCTGTCGCTCCATTGGGGTCATCAATAAAATACTGATGAAATGATGGCATGACAGCCAAGGCGCTTGCTCCCAAACATGCAGGCTCTACTGGAACACTGCGCCAACCAAGTGGTCGTAATCCTTCTTCATGACTGATTCGTTCAACGGTTGCAATTGCCGTGCGTGCATCATCAACAGCAGACGGCAAAAATGCCAAGCCTGCCGCGTATGCCCCGAGTGCAGGCAAGTTGAAATCTACGACAGCCCGAAAGAACTTGTCTGGAATCTGGAACAAAACTCCGGCACCATCTCCGGTGGCTGCCTCTGCTCCGGTGGCACCCCGATGCTCCATGTTGCACAGAGCCCCGAGTCCCAGAGACACCAAACTACGACTTTGTACTCCTTTGATGTTGACCACGAACGACACACCACAAGCGTCGTGCTCAAATCGCGGGTCGTAGAGCCCGTATTTAGGGGGAAGATCGTGGTTCATGCGTTGTCCTTATTAACTGCGGAACTCAAATCTGGGGCACAGCCACAGACAGAGGGTGTTCTCACGAGACAACGCTGGCTCGAGCAACTTCTACATTACAGAGACCAGCACACAGGTGCACTATTAAATAGCAAGAATTACTATTTGGCGTCGGAGTAAGAAGGGGGGCGCTTCTCGAAGTCACTCATCACGGCTTCACGCTGATTATGACCACCGATGATGCCACCGATAATGTGCCTCTCGGCAGCAAATTGGGCGGCTGCATACTCAAGCGTCATGCGATTGAGAAGTTCTTTGGCTCCACGCACTGCGTCGGGACTGCGTTGACAAATCTCAGTCGCATAAGCAAAAGCATCCTCGCGAGGGGTCTGGGAAAGCCGTGTCACCACCCCAATTTCGTGGGCCTCACGGCCATCAAAAATGCGCGCCGTGAAAACGATGTCTTTCATGACATCGGCACGAACCAACCCTTGCAACAAAACCGTGCCGGCACAATCAGGAACCAAACCCCAGTAGGTCTCGCGCACGCTGAATTTGGTGTCTGGATGAGCAATGCGAATATCGGCGCCCAATGCAATCTGACACCCAGCGCCGAGAGCGTGTCCGTGTACCGCGGCAATAACGGGGACTGGCACTTCCTGCCACACCCAAGCTGCTTGCTGTCCTAAGTGGGTGATGCGACCCTCTTGCATGTCAGATGCCTGAGGCTGGCGATCTTGCGACGAGGACTGTTCGCCACTTGCCATTGCGCCCATTGATGAAAGGTCGAGTCCAGCACAAAACGAGGCCCCCTCACCCGACAAAACTACAACACGGATTTTTTTGTTGGTCTTGAGTGATTCACCTGCCTCAACAATCGCGCCAAATTGCTCGCCATCAAGCGCATTGCGTTTTTCCGCACGGTTAAACCGAACGTCTGCAATACCGTCTGAAATATTGATTGTCACCCTGTTGCCCATTCACCCATTATGACAGCACATGGCGCCTCAATGCATACCCCTGAAGCCCACTGCGAGCCCAACACTTTGCACATGGCAGAATATCCCAATGCATTTAAACCTTTCAGCCGAACAAGTACTCACCACTACCCGTAGCGTGCGAAAACGCCTTGACTTTGACAAGCCTGTTGAGAGAAAAATCGTTGAAGAATGTCTCGAATTGGCATTGCAGGCACCAACGGGATCTAACAGTCAGGGTTGGCACTGGGTAGTCATCGAAGATGCTGCCAAGAAAAAGGCCCTCGCCGATATTTATAAGAAAAATTTTGATATGTACATCAATACGCCAGGTCGCGTCTATGAAGAAGGCGACATGCGGGCGGCACAAATAGGAGCAGTGCGCAACTCCGCGATGTACTTGTCGGACAATTTCCATAAATCACCACTGATGCTGATTCCTTGCATTGAGGGTCGTCTTGACAATTTGCCATCGTTTGCAACGGCATCGGCATGGGGCTCGCTTCTGCCAGCTGTCTGGAGTTTCATGTTGGCGCTACGTGAGCGTGGGATGGGGTCAGCCTGGACAACGATTCACATGATGAACGGTGGCGAAGAAGAAGCCGCCAACTTGCTCGGAATACCGCACGCAAAAATTAGCCAAGGCGGATTGTTCCCGATTGCCTACACCGTCGGAACCGATTTCAAACCAGCCAAGCGCTTGCCTGTTTCGTCCGTGCTGCATTGGGACAAATGGTGACAAACGATTCTGTTACATGCGTGATGACAGACGGTGTCGCTGTCATCACGATGGATGACGGCAAAGCAAATGCCCTCTCAATTGCGATGCAGAGTGGCCTCAACAAAGCACTAGACCAAGCAGAAAAGGACAAAGCCACCGTGGTTCTAGCGGGGCGTCCTGGAATCCTCTCTGCAGGATTCGATCTCAAGACTCTTAGTGCTGGCGGAGCAGATGCCGCGGCAATGCTTGATGGTGGCATTGAACTAGCGCTTCGGTTGTTGAGTTTTCCGAGTCCAGTGGTCGTTGCGTGCGGTGGTCACGCAATTGCGATGGGAGTGTTTCTTCTTCTTTCGGGAGACTATCGCATTGGCGTCAAAGGCAATTTTCGCTACACAGCGAACGAAGTGGCTATTGGCATGACCATGCCGTACTCAACAATTGAAATAATGCGCAATCGCTTGACGCCATCTGCTCTGAACCGCGCGGTCATGCTCGCTGAAGTGTTCACGCCAGATAATGCAGTTGAGACGGGGTTTCTTGATCTCGTCGTCGATGAATCTGACTTGATGGAATCCGCCATGAATTTTGCGCAGTCCACGAAAGGTCTCAATGCTTCTGCACATTTCGCCAGCAAAAAGCGGGTCCGTGGTCAAGTTCTTGAGGCTATTCGTGCTGGACTAAAAATTGACTCAGCTGGCTGGCAAAAACAATTCGTTTCCGTCGCAACCTAGTCAACTAGACGAAGCCCAGATGGGGCAATTGAAGGCTCGGCAAACGGAAGTTCAACCACAAACTCTGTGCGGTGGGCCGGAAACACGTGTCTGGAAACCAAAACTACTTGCCCACTAGTTCCAGATGTAATGCGTTCACACCGCAAAACGGGCGAACCAATCGGAATGTTGAGGAGTTCTGCCTCTGGCGCACGAGCGGCATCGGCGCCGATTGTTTGTGACGCTCCACTAAGGGGAACTTCAAGTAGTTCATAAAACGGAGACCGTTCTACATCTGCACGCGACAAGTGTTGTCCGAGATCAGCAGAACACCAAACAGTGACCAGGGCAAATGGTTCGTTGTCAGCGGTATTGAGGCGCGTCACGCGCAAGACTTGCTGGGTGCCAAGTATTGTTGCGACATCACGTGGGGCTTTTTCAAAAACAAATTCAAGAATGCGTCGCTCTGGCTGCATCCCGCTGTCACGCATTTGATCCTCAATTGTGGCGAGTCGCCCCAAGGGTTGTTGCACTGGCTTGCCAGCGACAAACCAGCCAAATCCTTGACGAGCCTTGACGAGGCCTTCGTCACGCAGGATTTCAAGCGCCTTGCGAATCGTGACGCGACTGACGGAAAACTCCACTGACATGACAGATTCACTAGGCAACAGTCGTCCTGCCGCATAAACCCCAGACGACACCCGCAAGCGCAGTTCATCGGCGATTCCGTGATATCGAATTGTTCTCACGCTTGCATTCTAACCACACTTGTATTATAGTTGTATACATTGATAACAATCAACACCGAATCGAGCCCTGATGACCGTTGCTGCCCAGACTCCGCAAGAACTTGTTGACCAGGTCTATGCGTCTCTTGCGGCTAACTCTGAACTCGGTCGCTCGCGCCTCGGTCGAGCGCTTACCCTCACCGAAAAAATTTTAATCAATCACCTTGTCGAGCCGTCAACACAAGAAATGGAACGCGGTCGCAGTTACGCGGACTTCACACCTGATCGAGTTGCAATGCAGGACGCCACGGCACAAATGGCACTGCTCCAATTCATGACGGCGGGTCTAACCACCACGTCTGTTCCAAGCACCGTTCATTGCGACCATTTGATTTTGGCAAAAGTTGGTGCCAAATTGGATTTGCAAGTTGCCAACAACACAAACCGAGAGGTCTATGACTTCTTGCGCACTGTTTGCGCCAAATATGGCTTGGGGTTTTGGGGTCCTGGAAGCGGCATCATTCATCAAGTGGTGCTCGAACACTATGCATTTCCTGGTGGGATGATGATTGGCACCGACAGCCACACTCCAAATGCAGGTGGACTCGCAATGGTGGCCATCGGTGTTGGTGGAGCCGATGCAGTTGACGTAATGACCGGCTTTGCATTTAATGTTCGTTGGCCAAAAGTAATTGGTGTGCACCTGACTGGCTCATTATCGGGTTGGTCAAGTCCCAAAGATGTCATTTTAGAAGTTGCGCGTCAACTCACCGTAGAAGGTGGCACTGGCGCCATTGTCGAATATTGCGGACCAGGTGCTGACACGATATCGGCCACGGGCAAGGCCACGATTTGCAACATGGGCGCAGAGATTGGCGCAACTTGTTCGGTGTTTGGGTACGACTCCAATATGTCGGCGTATTTGCGAGCAACAGGCCGTGCCTCCATTGCAGCTGCAGCAGATGTCGTTGCTCGTGATCTGCGCGCAGATGATGGCGCAACTTATGACCGCATGATTGAGATTGACCTCTCGACGCTAAAACCACTCATCAACGGTCCCCACTCCCCTGACCGTGCTCATTCGTTGGGTTCAGGTATCGCAGATGCTGCACGCAAAAACGATTGGCCACTTAAAATATCTTCTGCCCTTGTTGGTTCATGTACCAACTCGTCATATGAAGACATCACACGAGCGGCATCAATTGCCAGACAAGCAGCAGCAAAAGGCTTACGGTCAAAGACAGAGTTGTTGATTACCCCCGGGAGCGAACAGATTCGCGCCACTATTGAGCGGGATGGTTTGTTGGCGGATCTCGAAGCAATCGGAGCGACGGTTTTGGCTAACGCCTGCGGACCATGCATTGGTCAATGGGAACGCTCTGCAGATGTGAACGCTAGTGCCAACACCATCGTCAACTCTTTCAATCGCAATTTTCCTAAACGCAATGATGGATCATCACACACATTGTCTTTTGTCACGAGCCCCGACACGGTAGTAGCCCTTGCACTTGCAGGTCGACTCGATTTCAATCCGATCACTGACACACTCACCGCCCCAGACGGAACAGAAATAAAACTTGATCCCCCAATCGGAGAAGTGTTGCCGGCACACGGATATGAAGCCGGTGTTGACACGTTTATTGCGCCACCGAAAGACGGCAGTTCGATTGTCATTGAAGTAAGTCCGACAAGCGATCGACTGCAACTGCTGCAACCATTTGCCCCTTGGGATGGCAAAGATTACCTTAATTTGCCGATTCTTATGAAAGCTCAAGGTAAATGTACTACTGACCATATTTCAGCCGCTGGTAAATGGCTCAAATATCGGGGGCACCTTGAAAACATTTCCGGCAACTTGTTCATCGGCGTCGTCAATGCTTTTACAAATGCAGTGGGTGAAGGACTCGACATTACTGACGGAAAGACACGTAGTTTTCCGGAGATTGCCAAAAGATACAGCGAGGCAGGCATGAATTGGTGTGCAGTTGGTGATCAGAATTACGGAGAAGGTTCATCAAGAGAGCACGCTGCAATGGAGCCACGACTTCGCGGTGGTGTTGTTATCTTTGCGCGATCATTTGCCCGCATTCACGATACGAATCTAAAAAAACAAGGTCTGATTCCGCTGACATTTGCCGACCCCGCGATATATGATTCCATCAACGAATCTGACACGATCAGCATTCTCGACCTTCCGCCAGTTCCAGATGTCGATGTCAAATGTGTAATCAATAAGTCCGACGGCACCAGCGTTGAGTTTGATGCCAAACACACATTTAGCAGCGAACAAGTGGCCTGGTTTATCTCTGGATCGGCACTCAATATCGTTCGGGCCAAAGTGGCCCGTCAAGGATAAACCAGCCCCTAAAACGGGAGAAACCCCGCATGGGGGCGCGGGGCTTCTCAACCTAAACCCAATGGGAGGGGGGTCCCATCTGGGGTTCTTGCCGATGGGAAATGGGGATAACCCATCGGATTTATAACTAAATTATGGTTGAAATTGCGACAACACTCAAGCCGAATGACATGATAGTTGCTATCGTTTTTAGAGATAGCCCTTTGGCGGGCTAAATTCATAAAAGACAGGCTCAGCAATGGAAATCAAGCAACTTCAAAGCCTTTTGGCGATTGACGAACATAAAACCTTCTCGGCTGCTGCGCGGTCTCTAATGACGGTGCAGTCAAACATTTCAGCCCATATTGCTCGCCTCGAGGCAGAACTTGATGTTGTACTTGTTGATCGTCACCATGGAGGTCTCACGGACGAAGGCGAGTTAGTGGCCGAACGGGCCCGCAGAATCCTGCATGAAATTGAAGACATTGGCGCTGACATGTCCTCTCTTGGCGACAATGTCGCCGGTGCCTGTCGCTTGGGAAGCATCGGCACAACCGCTCGCTGGTTGATGCCCAAAATGCTCGGGGCACTCTCGCGTTCACATCCAAACGTCAAGATCACAATTTTTGAGGGTGGCACGAGCACGCTAATTCCCCGACTGCTTGAAGGTCATCTTGATGCCGCCATTGTTCACCTTCCAGCGGAGTCATCCGAGGTAGAAACAACTCATCTCTTTGCTGAAGATCTGGTTCTGCTGGCCCACACTTCTCACGAACTTGCCGACCGCACAACAATCACAATTAAGGAACTCAGCCGACATAACATTTTGTTACCACCACGCGGCTCGGCATTGCGCAGGATTATTGACAGAGCAGCGGCGAATAAACAAGTTGAATTGTCCCCATTGGCAGAAATCGACGGTGTGAGGCTGATGACATCACTGGCCTTTGAAAACTTTGGCCCTGCAATTGTCCCAGCCACGGCAATTCCCGGCTGGATCCAAGGTGACTTCACTCGAATTTCAATTCCAGAACTCCCGCGACGAACCGTTGGCTGGGTTCAACGCATTCGCCCTCGACCAAGCGCGCCTACCCTGGCTGTTGGTCAAGTAACCGCCGCCGTCGTCAAGCAACGCGCCAATCGCCAACCTGGTGTTTATCTATAGCGCCACAACGGACTTCCCTGGTCAAGGACATAGTGTGTGGGAGTGGTCATGACAACAGACGCTGATCCTTTTGAGTTGCCGCTTCAGCGCCTGATTCCTGGAGCCGCACACGCATCTGTTCGGCAATTGAGTACGGGGCGTCAGGTTGTCTGGCTAGATGTTGACGGCTCGATTCATCGTGGCGCCTTGTCCGCTGCTGCTTCAAGCGTGATTGCATTGGCAGCTCAAACCGCATTGTCAAAAGGGCTCCCGTTTATCGCAGTAATAGCGTCATCAGGCGCAGACATTGAAGAAGGAGTTGCCGCGTTGCACGGTTGGGGTTTGGCAGCCAAAGCCCTTGCCAACTGCTCAGGTATCGTGCCCACAGTTTGCATTGTTTCGGGACCTGCAGTTTCAGGACCAGCGTTGTTGATTGGTCTTGCAGATTTTGTTGTCATGACAGAAGATTCCTACGCCTTTGTGTCGGGACCAGCGATGGTCGCAGACTTCACTGGCATCGCAGTGTCCAATGAAGAGCTTGGTGGCTCAGATACACATGCGCGTCAAAGTGGTGCGACGACTGCAGTAGTACCTGACGTCGCATCCGCCGTGCAGTGGGTGGAGTCATTGCTTTCATACTTGCCAGATAGTGTGCACAAACTACCTGTTGTCATGTACACCGACGATCCTGATGATCGACTCACGCCAGAGGCTGGCGCCGTGATACCCCCCACCTCTACTGGCAGTTACGACATACGCAGAGTAATCACGGCTCTGAGCGATGATGCTCATTTTTTTGAACTGCGCCCCTTGTGGGCGACCAATGTCGTCACCGGATTTACGACGATGGCTGGTTACCCAGTGGGAGTTGTTGCAAATCAGCCAATGTCTTTGGCCGGAACTCTCGACATCGCGGCATCACAAAAAGCCGCACGCTTTGTTGGGTTCTGTGACGCCTTCAATATCCCGATAATTACGCTGGTTGACACTCCTGGTTTTTATCCTGGCAAAGACTTGGAATGGCGGGGCATGATTCGCCATGGTGCTCAACTTGTGTTTGCCTATGGTCGCGCCACAGTGCCCCGCATCTGCGTTATCTTGCGTAAGTCCTATGGTGGCGCATACATAGTCATGGACTCAAAAAAAATGGGAAATGATTTATGTTTGGCCTGGCCATGGGCCGAACTCGCCGTTATGGGAGCGGGGCAGGCAGCCGCCATTTTGCAGAGGCGTGCCACACCCCAAGAAAAAGCAGCCTTTGAAACTGACTACTCGGAACGACTTTTAAATCCGTATATTGCGGCCGAACGTGGATACGTGGACGCTGTCATTGATCCTGCAGACACTCGGTCGGAAATATGCGCCACTCTGCATATGTTGCGTGACAAGCGGGAAAAATTGACACGACGCAAGCATGACAACTCTCCGCTGTAAGCGGTCAACTCTTGTCGTAGTAGCGCCGTGCTCTATCATAAAGAATGGGGAGGAAGCCCCATCCAATTTAGTCAGTAGAGGAGATCCCAATGGCTGACACCATCACAATTATCGACGATCGAACCGGAAAAAAAGTGACAGTGCCTATCACTGGTGGAGTTTTCAGCTCCTCCGCACTGCGGGATTTAGACCCCAACCTGTTTATGTATGATCCGGCGTATTTATCCACCGCATCATGCGCATCTTCCATCACCTATCTCGATGGTGATGCTGGAATTCTGCGCTATCGCGGCTACCCAATCGAACAACTTGCCAAAAATTCAACTTTTCTAGAGGTCGCATATCTCTTAATCAACGGACAACTGCCGACTGCCTCAGAGCTCAAAACGTGGCAATTTGACGTAACGCATCACACCATGATTCATGAAAACATGCGCAAGCGGTTTGTTGATGGTTTCCACTACGACGCCCATCCGATGGGAATGTTCATTTCGGCGATTGCCGCACTCGGAACTTTCTATGAGGACGCCAAGGATATTTTTGAAAAAGAATCATTTGACAAGCAAATCCTGCGACTTGTCGCCAAAGTTCCCACTATCGCTGCAATGTGCTATCGGTTCAGCCAGGGACTGCCCTTCGTATCGCCCAATAATTCCCTTTCATATGGCGAAAATTTCTTGAACATGATGTTTCGCATTGGGGACGACTACAAAGTCAACCCAGTGCTCGCACGGGCGATGGATGTCTTGTTTATCTTGCACGCAGACCACGAACAAAACTGTGGTACGACCACGATGCGTGTGGTCAGTTCTGCCAACTCCGACCCATATACGGCTACTGCAGCAGCAGCAGCAGCGCTCTATGGGCCATTGCATGGCGGCGCCAACGAAGCCGTTGTGCGCATGTTGAGCGAAATCGGAGACGTCAGCAATGTGCCCGCTTTCATCGAAGAGGTAAAAACAGGACATGGTCGCCTGATGGGATTTGGACATCGCGTTTATAAAAACTTTGATCCTCGTGCCACAATTATCAAGAACACCGCTTACGAAGTCTTTGCAGTTACTGGCATGAATCCACTTCTTGAAGTAGCCCTTGAACTCGAAAGAGTGGCATTGAGTGATGACTACTTTGTTTCTCGCAAGTTGTATCCAAATGTCGACTTTTACTCTGGGTTGATATACGAGGCCTTGGGTTTTCCGGTTGACATGTTTACGGTGTTATTTGCCATCCCGCGCACGGTCGGCTGGCTCGCTCACATGCAAGAACTTTTGGCTGACAAAGAGCAAAAAATTAGTCGCCCACGGCAGTGGTACACAGGCTTGGGTGAGCGTGAATACATAGCGATTGCCAAGCGCTAGCCCGTCACATCAATAACAATTTTCCCGATATTGCGATTTGTTGCCATGAACTCTTGAGCGGCTGCTATGTCTTTAAGCTGAAAACGCGAGTCAATTATCGGTCTCAAGATGCCAGAGTCGAAAAGAGGCAGAACTTCAGTCGCAAAGCGTTGAGAGATCGTGATTTTCTCTTCTACGGGTCTGGCTCGCAGAACCGTGCCAATGATTGATGCCCGCTTCCCTAACAGCACACCTACATTGAAAAGGGTGGGCTTCCCTGCCATTACACCAACTTGAATAATGCGTCCCTTCAAAGCAAGAGCAGCAATATTGCGATCTAGATAATCCCCGCCAATCACATCCAGCACGACATCAACGCCAACACCCAACGTTGCCTGTGCAACCTGTGCCACAAAGTCCTGTGTGCTGTAATCCACAACAAGATCTGCACCAAGCGAACGACACGCATCAACTTTGCCCGCCGAGCAAGTGACCGCAACACGCGCCCCGATTGCTTTGCAAATTTGAATCGCGGCTGTGCCAACGCCAGATGCTCCGGCATGCACAAGAGCCCATCGGCCAGACGTCAAACCGCCCTGCACTACGAGCGCATCCCAGGCGGTGATAAACACCTCGGGAATCGCAGATGCATCGGCGACACTCACACCATTTGGAATTCTCAATGCTTGCCGCTCAGGCAGCACGAGTTGTTGGGCATACGCACCTCCTGACACGATGCCCATCACTGGGTCTCCCGTGCTCCAGCGACGAACATGGGCACCAACAGCCCGAACAGTTCCTGAAAATTCAAGACCGGGAATCTCAACATCATCTGGGAATGGATTGGGATACAAACCCATTCGCTGCAAGAGGTCTGCGCGATTGAGAGCAGTCGCAACAACATCCACGGAAATTTCATCATTGCCTGGCGTTGGGGCAACGACATCTTGAATTTCTAGAACCTCTGGACCTCCGTATGAGCGCAAAACAACCGCGCGCATTGGTTTACGCCATCTTTGCTTGCAAGCGACGATCAAGTGCGGCAAGGAAATCTTCTGTTGTCAGCCAAGACTGCTCTTTGGAAATCAAGATGGCTAGGTCTTTTGTCATTTCACCATCTTCTATCGCCTCAACACATACCATCTCAAGTTTTTCAGCAAAGTCAATTAACGCTGCATTGTCGTCAAGTTTTCCGCGGTGCATTAATCCACGCGTCCAAGCATAAATTGACGCAACCGGATTTGTAGAGGTCTTATTTCCTTTTTGGTGTTCGCGATAGTGGCGCGTAACGGTGCCGTGCGCAGCTTCTGCCTCGACTGTCTTGCCGTCTGGGGTCAACAACACCGAGGTCATTAATCCGAGTGAGCCGAATCCCTGGGCGACGGTATCGGATTGCACATCACCGTCATAGTTTTTGCAGGCCCACAGGTAGCCACCTTCCCATTTCATGGCGCATGCCACCATGTCGTCTATTAATCGGTGCTCATAGGTCAGTCCAGCCTTTTCAAAGTCTGCCTTGAACTCTCGCTCAAAAACTTCTTCGAACAAATCTTTGAAGCGACCGTCATAGGCCTTAAGGATTGTGTTCTTAGTGCTCATGTAGACGGGATAATTGCGCTGCAGACCGTAGCGCAGTGATGCACGCGCAAAGTCGCGAATCGAGTCATCGAAGTTATACATTCCCATTGCCACTCCGGAGCCAGTGAATTTGGCTACTTCAAGCTGAATCGGTTCACCCTCGCCATCAGGGATCCATGACATCGTCACAGTACCTGCACCCGGTACGCGGAAATCAGTCGCCTTGTATTGATCGCCGTGTGCATGACGCCCTATCACGATTGGTTTTGTCCAGCCCGGCACCAGTCGTGGAATGTTTTTGCAAATGATTGGTTCGCGAAAGACAACGCCCCCAAGAATATTGCGGATCGTGCCGTTTGGTGACTTCCACATTTTTTTGAGTTTGAATTCTTCTACACGCGCTTCGTCAGGAGTAATTGTGGCGCATTTCACGCCGACACCATGCTTTAGAATTGCTTGCGCTGAATCGATAGTTACCTGATCGTTGGTCTCATCACGGTATTCCATTCCGAGATCGTAATAATCAAGGGTGATGTCGAGATATGGCAAAATCAGTCGCTCTTTGATGAACTGCCAAATGATGCGAGTCATTTCGTCGCCGTCGAGCTCAACAACTGGCTTTGCAACTTTGATCTTTGTCATGAAACGGCCTTTCAAGCACTTGTATGGTACTTGTACACGATAGCGCAGAGTTCCCAATCCTGCCCTACCATCACACTGATGGACTTTGCTTGGACTCCCGAACAATTGTGCCTCCGTCAAGTTGCTCGCCAGGTGGCCAGCGAAGCAGTGGCTACCTACGGGCGTCATAACGACTCCTGGATGAACGGCTACTCGCGTGAGTTTTCACGCGAACTCGGTGCTCGCGGCTGGCTCGGTATGACATGGCCGGTTGAATTTGGTGGCGGTGGTCGTGATCCTATAGATCGCCTGATAGTCGGTGAAGAACTTATTTCTGCTGGTGCGCCGATCGCAGCGAGTTGGTTTGGAGACCGACAGATGGGTCCTGCGCTGATTCAGTACGGAACAGTTCAGCAACAACGCGATTATCTTCCAGGAATTCTTTCTGGCGAGACCACGTGGTGCATCGGCATGAGCGAGCCCAATTCAGGTTCAGATTTGGCATCCTTGGCGACGTCGGCAGTTCTTGACGGCGATGAATGGATCATCAACGGACAAAAAATTTGGACAAGTTTTGCTGCTCAGGCTGATTATTGCTATCTCATCTGCCGCACCAGCACAGACGGACCACCGCATTCAGGAATAAGCGAGATTATTGTGCCGATGAATATTGCCGGTGTCGAAATAAGGCGAATCACGGACATGACAACCAACCGTCATTTTTGTGAGGTCTTCTACACCGACGCACGAGTACCCAAAGACAATCTTGTTGGCACGCTCGGCGGGGCATTCGGGCAGACAATGCGTCAACTAGAACACGAACGTGGCGGCATCGACCGTTTGGTGTCCAACCATGCCCTGTTTGCCCATGCGCGCTCAATTGCCGATACAAGCAACCCAAAGATCCGTCAGGAAATTGCATCCCTTGAAACGACCTATCGCATCGGTCGCATCTTGGTCTTGCGTGAAGCGCTCAGGCAGGCACCTGCCGGCTTTTCTGCGGCGACGAAGTGCTTTTGCACCGAACACGAACAGCGTGTTGCAGATTTTGTGGCGCGCACTATGGGGGCGAATGCAATGTTATGGAATGATTTTACGCCTAGTTTGTTATATGCGCCTGGCTACACGATTATGGGCGGCACCTCTAATGTGATGCGCAACATCCTTGGTGAGCGAGTATTGGGACTTGCAAAATAGTCTCAGGCAAAAAAATGACAGACTTACTTGCACTCAGCGCCCACATCATTGACGATGCGATTCTCAATGAGCCAACCAACAGGGTTACGAATGAATTGTCTGAAATAGCGCCAGATTTGGCAATCGTTGAATCGTTTAGCCACTGTGTTGCGTGGGACTCCGGTGATGGTCTGGTGTGTTTTGATACAAGTGGAGTAAACACGGGTCCTGCTGTTGTGTCCGCGCTTCAATCCTGGCGCCCCGTTCGATTTCATTCACTCATTTACACCCACGGACATGCCGACCATGTAGGTGGAAGTCCTGCATTTGGCGCCCACGCCAAACATCATCAACAACCACTTCCCCGCGTGGTTGGACACGAAAACATTGCCGCTCGTTTTGCTCGTTATCGCCAGACCAACGACTGGAACTTGGCGATTAATCATCGTCAATTTGGAGGTATTTCTCAAGACGCTGGTCTGGGCATCGGTGGTGTCGGAACAACTTTTATTCCTCCCGACACGCTTGAAGTGACGCAGGCATTTCGGGCACAACACACATTGCAAATTGCCAACGACACGATTGAACTGAATCATGCCCGTGGCGAAACAGACGATCATCTGTGGGCATGGATGCCAGAGCGCAAGTGGCTCGCATCGGGTGACTTTGTGATCTGGAATTTTCCAAATGCTGGAAACCCACAAAAGGTGCAGCGCTATCCCATTGAGTGGGCAGCGGCACTGCGCGACATGATGACGCGTCAGCCTGAACTTCTCTTGCCAGCCCACGGACTTCCCATCGAAGGCAAGGAGCGAATTGCCCTTGTCTTGGGTGACATCGCAAGTGCACTTGAGTCCCTTTCAACTCAAGTACTTGATCTCATGAATGCTGGCGCAACTCTAAATACGATTATCCACACGGCTAAAATTTCTTCTGACTTGCTCAACAAGCCATACCTGCGTCCGTTTTATGACGAACCTGAGTTTGTCGTCCACAACCTATGGCGTCAGTTTGGTGGCTGGTGGGATGGCGCCGCATCACGGCTCAAGCCGTCACCCGACGAGGTGGTCGCTCGCGAGTTAGCAGACCTCAGCGGCGGCGCTCATGTGCTTGCCACTCGAGCCCAAAAAGTAGCCGTTGATGGAGACCTCCGACTTGCCTGCCACCTCATTGATTTTGCAGGCTGGGCCGCGCCTGATGATGTGACAATTCATGCCATTCGCGCAGATATTTATAAACAGAGACGTGATGTGGAACTTTCATTGATGAGCAAAGGTATTTATATGAGTGCCTCGCGTGAATCACGAGCGGTAGTCAAAAAATTTGAAGCAAAGTAATCTGGTCTAAGAAATTGTCAGCATTACGAGCGAAACTGCAGCAAGAGCAATTCCACCAATTTGGAGTGGATGTACCTGTTCTTTATCCAGTCCCGTAGCCAAGGCCAGAGTACTCGCTGGATACATGGCAATAATCACGGCAACCACTGTCATCAGTCCATTACGAACGGCAATCAAGTACAAGACATTTGCAATACTGTCCATCACTCCAGATCCAATAATGATTCCGACATGTTTGCGACTTGATCGAATTGATTGGCGGGTAGTCAAAACAACAATTGCCATATACGGAACGCTCGCGGTTCTCATCGCCACGACTGGCCACAAACCACTTCCATCAGAGGTGTGCTCCAACATCACGAACAGTGACCCGAACGTTGTCCCTGAAACAAGAGCCATCAAAATGACATTGCGTGGTGCGCGCCGATGATTTGGACCAAAAAAATCGCTGATCATGGCCACCGAAAATATGCCCAGGGGAATCGCTATAAGTCCGATCACAGAAGGTCGCTCTCCTTGAGCCAAGCCAACAACCACGGGCACACTCGCCATCATCACTGCCGAAATTGGTGCCACTACGGTCATAAAACCGCTGCCCATAGCACGATAAAAAGCCAACAAACCCGTTGCACCAGCAACACCTGCCATCGCGCCCCAGACCCAGTCGTTTAATGGAGCAATCGGCACGCCACTTCCAAGTGCGAGTAGAACCAAGACAACAAATGCCGCTGCCTGACCGATTGCTGTCACGGTAATTGGCGAGACTGTTCTGGATGCTCGTCCGCCACAATAATCTGCCACTCCGTATACGGAGGCAGCAGCTAAGGCGACAACGATCTCCACAGAGTGGGCGCGACGGGGCTTGAACCCGGGACCTCCACCATGTCATAGTGGCGCTCTACCAACTGAGCTACACGCCCTTTTAGGACACCAATGAACCTACCAGCCAGATCATAGTTCGCCTGTTGTCAAGCGAACTATGAGATCTAACTGACCTGAATAAAGAACTTCAAGAGATTTTTCTCGATTTTATTACCGTATTGCGGTCGGCTCGAGAGTTGACAGATTCCCTTTTTATTGAGCGCAGTCACATAAGAGCCCTGGATTTTGCAAATCGTCGGTGTAAGTGTCGTTGTCTGTACAAGCGTTACACTATTTAAACCCCCCCCTTCTACGGCGTCAGAAATTCTCGCTAGTTCTGTCAATTTGATTGAAGACTTTCGACTCAAAACTTTGGTGAATTTATAGCGGTCGTACCAAACTTTTGAGTTGCGATTTGGGGTGAAAGTGCCTTTCGGGAAGACGGCGTTCTTGGCAAGGTTCGTGTTTTGTATCTTCAGTGATGCCGCACTTACTGGCTCAGCACATTTCACGCCCTTGACTTTGACACAAAAAGTTCTTGATGGCAACGCGCCTACTCCGGCGATGCGATATTTCTTAGAAGAGGTCGCACAGATTTTTACAACAGCCTTACCTTTGGCATCCGTCTTAGCCCTGCCAGCAGAACATGGGGCAAATGCACGCACCCCTGTGCGAGGTTCAACATCTGCGAGCGACTGCGCGCCGACCCGACTGCATACATCAGTGAGAGCAGCTGAAGCGCTAAATAATCCACCCGTATCTGCCGCATCACAAACTTCCTTTGCAATAGCTACAAAACCAGCATAAGGACTATCGGATTCGTCAAGCAACTTAACCGGAATAGAGACCGTACCGTTTGCGCTTGCATTCAAATCAATGGTAGGGGTGGACTTGTCGGCGTCAACAACTGAGGCATCAAGACCTGGCATGAAAGGCATCTCAACGCTGTCAGAGGAGCTTTTGAAGTTTACTTCGATTGATTTGTTCAAGTCACCATCATCGTATTCAATCAAGGCATCATATTTTGATGATCTCGATTTAGGACTGAATGATTTGAATGACACTGTTCCGTCATCACCTGTGATGTAAACCGGCGGAGGAACGAAACATTGCGAGCAAGTTGCTAATCCAAAATCAGTTCCCGCAGTCTCTGCAGCCCAAGATGATGTTCCGTTTGCGCTATTTGAGTAGTCGTAACTGAGGTAGTTGTTTTTCAATTTAATTGTTGCATTCGGAACTGGATTACCGTCAGCCATGACAACCTTGACAACTCGAGTAATAAGAGCAGTAGGCGAAGCAACTGTAATTTCGGCGTTTCCACTAGCAGGAATTAACACAGTCACGGTTGCAGCCTGCAGGGAAGCACCCGAAGCGGATGTACCACCAGTGATTGTGAAAGTCACTGGACCACTAGCAATAGACGCCCGAACGGTGCCCGCAATATCTGTCACCAGATTTGTTGCCTTCGCTGAGCTCTGAAGTACGGGATAGTCGGGGGTGGCCCATTTAAAGGTTGCACCCGCCAAAGCATCGCCCGTCGCTGTCTTGAACGTCAATAAGACTCCACTGCGTGTAGATCGAGTGCCAGCACTCACCTTGAGCGGAATCAATTTCACGCTGTCAGTCGCCCCCGCGATACCCGTTGTGTAGTTAAATGCAGTCGCCGTGGAGTCAGCAAATGCAGACACCGGTGCAACCACGCTGGATGAATTGTTATAACACTGCTTGCAAGAAAAAATCCAACTGTCTGCAGACAAAAGCCCGGAAGGCAAGACAAAATAAATCTTAAACATTGCGCTCATTGACTGGTCCATAAAGATTGAGAGGGGTTCGGCCATGACACCCACTGCAGTCAATGCAGTCGGCATTGTCGCGACGCCAGTCGGGCCATTAGAACCAGCACCACAACTCAAGGTTCCTTGGTTGTGAATACATAATCCAGGACTACCCCAGTTAGACGTTATGTAGACCCGAGTCGCCCCTTCACTTCCTTCGATCGCCGCGCCAGTTTCGCCATACTTGGCTCCCGAGAAAGTGCGACATGTCACTGCCGCCGCCGCAATACATAATTGACCTGCACCCCATCTTTCTTCCGACATTGAAATGTCCGTTGCATTGGTGATATCCGTTGCCACGCCAGTCGTCGCATTAGGTGTTCCTTTGGCGTTTACCCACGCCCATGTTGCTGCGGTCGTCACAGAAGCATTGCGATTTTCAGTCCGTTGTTTATAAGTACGATTGGTCCAGCCCGCATCGGATTGACAATAGGTTTCAGATTCATATTCGCCGTCAACAGGATTACTGCAGTCGTAGCGCGTCACGTTGGTTGATTCATTAGTGCCGGCAGCACCACTAGTAACATTGGCGCATTGCACCGTACCGTTGAGCATCAACGCACAAATTGCTGGAGTGGATCCGGTCGCTGCGCCAACTTGAATGGACTTAACACCAGCGGTGATCAGGGTACGCCACGTCTTGGAGAACAGACCGTTGTTACCTGAGTAGCCAGTACCGATAACCGATGACACAACCGTGTCTCCATCAAGCGTTTCGCTGACGAAGGAGTTGGCGGAGTTGTCAGAGCTACCTGAGCCGGAATAGGAGCTAGTCGCGGCGCTCCATGTTTGAGTATTAACATAATAACTAGTACTTCCAGTACGGAATCTCAGACCTGGCCAGTTTCCCTTGCCGACACACTTCAATGCAGCATTCTGCACAATGCAAGTCGTTTCGCCATTGGCGGCAACATCAGTAACTCCAGTGAGTGCAACTCCACCACCTGTTGCGGGCGTTGGCGTTGTGAGGGTTACTGGGTTTGCCGGTTCGTTACCGAGTTGGCCGAACTGATTAGCGCCAAAGCATGAGAGACCTGCCGCAACAATCGCGCACGCACCGTCAACAGTTTCAGCGGGCGGATTACATGGGCCCCCGCTACAGCCCGAGTGATCGTAGGTTGTCTGAGAAAAGCTGTCAATTTCCGTCGCCGCTAAAATGGAGTCATACTTTGCCGAACCAACGACAGGGGAAAAACTCGGAACATTGCTCTTCATCGGTGGGCACTGGGGGCAGCCAGCAGGAGTCGACTCAATCTCCTTGGCGACAATTGTGTAAAACTTGGTGGTCTCAGCAGCCTTGGCAACGGCTGCTTTGGCTGCTTCAGTGGGACTTTTACTGTCTCCCGATGACGCACTCACTGATGGCACAACTGCAAGACCAAGAACCGACAGCGACACTGCAATAAATAAGATTTTTTTCACGGCATAGAGTCTAGCGGCTCGTCGACACATAGTCAATAGAGGCGCAGGCTCACTTCGTTTCCCAATAAACGGCCACGTTGGGTGAGCACAATTCGCTCGCCCACTACTTCGGCAAGACCCTCAAGGGCTTTGAGGTCTAGCGCACCGACGGGTACGCCATCAGAAGTACGCAACGATAACTCAAGTGCTTCGCGTTTTTGAGTGACCGCATCAAGGGTTTCACCCGATGCCTCTGTTGGAGAGTTGGTATCAACTGCTTCGATATATCGCTCGGGAGTGCGCACGTTCCACCATCGTCTGCCATCAGCATGTGAATGTGCCGCACATCCAAATCCTGTGTAGTTACCTTGTCGCCAGTACAGCAAGTTGTGGCGACATTCATAGCCGGGCCTTGCCCAATTGGAGATCTCATAGTTGGCAAGCCCAGCACTTCTCAAGATGTCATCAACAATGATGTATTTGTCGGCTTGATCGTCGTCGTCAGGGTGGCGATGTGGCTCGCGTGCCAATGGTGTGCCTGGTTCGACAGTAAGACCATACGCCGACACATGCGTGGGTGATAACTCAATTGCCTGTTGCACGGTGTAACGCCAGTCGTCGAGAGTTTCGCCAACTGCTCCATAAATTAAGTCTAGATTGAGTGCTGGAATGCCGCTCCCCCGCACCGACTCAACGGCGCTTTGCACATTGGCCAGATTATGCGTGCGCCCTAACGATGCAAGAACATGTGCCGTCATTGATTGCACGCCCATGCTGATGCGATTCACTCCACCATCAGAATACGTCGCCATCATTGCGTCGGTTACATCGTCGGGATTGCACTCAACTGTGACTTCTGCGCCTGCCACAAGTGGCAACTGAGCAAGACATGCCATCAAAGATTCTGGACGAACCAGCGTTGGGGTTCCACCTCCAATGAACACCGTATTTACGGCGGGCATACCAGCGGCAACATTGCGCTTGATGTCGGTATCAAGTGCTCTCATATAGTGATCAATGACATGGTGACGATCGGTCCAAGTTGCAAACGAGCAATAATCACATCGATGATGACAAAAAGGGATATGGATATAGACACCGAATTGATCAAAATCTTTTTGTGTCGGCATGACTACAACTATGACGAAGATGGCGGTATGAAAACCAGACCCAGGTCGGCAATTCTTTGGGCAACTTGATCGACGGGCACATCCAGCATCACGGCAATCGCGCGCGTGTCATGCGCCCTAACGGTGATGACTTTCCCGTTGAAGTCTTGACGCTGCACCTGGATCATGCGCAAGAACCGCTCCAGCATTTCGAACTGCGCGCCAGACATGGTGGACAACTTGGCCACATCGAGACGCAACTTAGAAGACGCAAGGGACGCCGATTGTGAACCATCTCGCCCTTGTGGGTCGCGTGGCAAAAGTTGGTCCACTGACACGCCATAAAACCGTGCCAAGCGTTCAAGCCGCGGAACCGAAATTGCTCGCTCTCCGCGTTCGTATGCACCCAGCACCGATGCTTTAAATTCGCTTTCGCTGTGGGTCTCAACATCACTCAGCGACCATTGTTTTTGTTGCCTAATGCGGCGCAGACGGTCACCCACCATCAATGTGTAAGGGGAATCCTTGAGAAGTTCGTCATCAGATAATGCAGCCATATAACTACCTAGTGTGGTCGGTTTAGCACTCGCCGTGTGCGACCATCAAGGTGGCAGCCACCACCGCTGCCGTATCTGCCCGTAATACATTGAGCCCCAGCGAGACTGTTGTCGGCGCACGTGCCACTTCAGCCCCTGAAAATCCGCCTTCCGGCCCGATCACGATGACATGGTCATGTTTTTCAATCGGTCGACCGCCTGGCTCGGCGAGGGCAACACCGGGTCGCAACAAAACATCAGCTAACGGAGTGGGACCGGTCAATATCGGCAACCACACTCGCCGACTCTGCATCGCAGAACTGCGAGCGATGCGTTGAAGTCTCTCAAGATGATGCGCGCCCCGATCAGCATTCCAATGCACCACACCATGATCAGTCGCCAGAAGAATGATGATCTCATGGATTCCGAGTTCAACCAACTTTTCCACAGCAGAATCTGTGCGATCACCCTTTACCGGAACGATCGCTACTGCAAGACGACGTGCAGGAGCAGCAACACTGAAGATACTTGAGTCTGGAGTGATGTCGTCTTTCGTAAAACGGCATGTTCTCCATTGACCATGTCCGTCACTCGCAGTCACAACCTCGTTGTCACGAAGGCGCAAAACGCGACAAAGATGATGGCGGTCTACTTCTTCAAGAAATGGTGCCTCAATGTCGACAACGAAAACATGCGCTGCGGACGCGCGCAGCGATGGAGTCACAAAAATGCCGACTTGATTTTAGAAAACAGGCTCTTGTCCTGAGAGGCGACTGCCTCGCCGCGTAATTCTGCAAGTTGCTGGAACAGTTCTTCTTCCTTCTCACTCAGGTTTATCGGAACATTGACAAAAATTCGGACAACAAGGTTTCCGCGACCACGACCCTGCAAGTGTGGAACACCTTTACCTCGCGAAACAAACTCACGTCCGTGTTGCGTTCCAGCCGGAACAACCAAGTCAATGTCGCCATCAAATGTGTGCAGAACTTTGTGGGTGCCAAGAGTCGCCTGTGCAACGCTGATGTCAACGGCAGCGACAAGATCGTCACCTTCGCGGTCAAATTGAGCGTGGGTTGCCACACGAATATGTACATACAAGTCCCCCGCATCACCGCCGCGCGGACCAACTGCTCCGCGCGCTGTCAAGCGCAGAGTTGTTCCGGTGTCGACACCTGCTGGAACATCAATTGTGTAAGTGGCAGTAGTGATGACTCGACCATCACCCTTGCATGGAGCACACGGCGTCATGACCACTTGACCAAAGCCAGAGCAGCGACCACACGCCGCAGTAGTGATCATCTGACCAAGCAAACTATTGCGGCGTTGACGAACTTGCCCCGAGCCATTGCAGTCAGAACATGCCACGGGTTGGGTGCCAGAACCGGCACCCGAACCACCGCAGTCACTGCATGCAACTGCCGTTCGCACATCAACAGGGATCGTCGCACCAGATACAACTTGCTCTAGTTGCACGTCTACGGTGATCTCAAGATCCTGACCGCGCGGCGGACCAGAACGTCCACGACTTTGTCCGCCAAATTGTGAGCCACTGAAAAACGCTTCAAAAATATCTCCAAGTCCGCCACCAAACTGATCGCCACTTGACCCTGCACCGCTGATCCCTTGTTCACCGAAACGGTCATAGCGAGCCCGCATTTCGGGGTCGCTTAGCACTTCGTATGCACGGCTGACTTCTTTGAAATCCTCTTCCGCCGCCGGGTCATTCGGGTTGGCATCGGGGTGTAACTCACGCGCTCTTTTACGGTATGCCTTTTTTATCGTGTCTTGATCGGCTCCGCGATCGACTTGCAGCAATTTATAAAAATCGGTTGCCATACTTTTATCCCCTGGCAAGTCGACGACCAAGTTGGTCACTGACGACTTCTACGGTTGCTAGCGCTTGAGGGTAATTCATGCGCGTTGGGCCAAGTACGCCAATGCTTCCGAGCACCTCCCCGTCAGCAATCACAGGGGCCACGACAACGGAGCAGGTCATTAATTGCTGAACGCCATGCTCTGCACCAATGGCTACCGTGAGGCCTCGACTTAGGACATCTTGAACGAGTGACACGACCACATACTGTTGCTCGAGAGTGTAAAGAACCGTGCGAAGCACTTCTGTCGCGTCAAATGACTGGGCAAGTGATGCAGCACCACCAATAAAAACGGACTCGTCTTCACGATGGCGACTGAGAGCATTTATTGCAGACGAGCACACAATGTCTGTGTATGACTCATTTGTCAGTGGAATAGCCGAGACACTACTAATCGGGGTGTTCACTAGCCGTGACTGCAGGTGCGCGCTTGCCGTCAACAAATGTGAGTCCTGAATCTCGTCTGCAAGCAGAATTGTTTCACTTTCGACTGATCCATTGGACATTACGACCACCACAGTGGCGTTGCGCGGTGAAAGTCGCACGACTTGTACATGGCGAATAATTTTGGACTCAATCTTAGGGCCAACGACGAGAGCTGTTTGATGCGTTATATCTGCCAATAACGTACTTGTGTGACGAAGGAGTTCTTCCAAACGCCCGTGTGCCGTGCTGAAGAACTCGCCAACCTGCTCGACACTGACGCGGTCGAGAGTTTCTTTTGTGGTGAGTGAATCTACGAACAAGCGGTACCCCTTGTCGGTCGGGATTCTTCCAGCCGAGGTGTGCGGTTGGGCCAAGTAGCCCTCTTGCTCGAGCAAGACCATCTCGTTGCGAACGGTCGCCGACGACACTTTGACTCCGGCCATCTCGGCCACATGAGATGACCCGACTGGTTGACCTGTCGAGATGTATTCCTGCACCACGGCGCGCAAAATATTGGATTTGCGTTCGTTAAGCATCTCCTAGAGGTTACTTGCCTGACACGGCCTTATACCTTGCCAATGCCTCTTCTCGCTCTGTTGCGTGGTCCACCATTGGGGCTGGATAATTCTTTGGCACCAACATTCCAAGCGTCCAGGGTGCATGGATGTGTTCGTCATCAAGGTCCGAGATTTCAGGAATCCATTGACGCAGGTAGTCTCCGGTCGGATCGAACTTGGCGCTTTGACCAAAAGGATTAAACACTCGAAAATACGGTGAAGCATCCGTGCCTGTTCCGGCGGTCCACTGCCAGCCATGATTATTTGATGCGATATCACCGTCAACAAGATGCTTCATGAAAAAACGTGCACCCCATTGCCATGGCACATGGAGGTCTTTGACCAAGAAACTTGCCACGATCATGCGTACGCGATTGTGCATCCAGCCGATTGCCAACATTTGTCTGATGCCAGCATCAACGATGGGATACCCCGTTCGTGCCTCACACCACACCGCAAAACGTTTCTTGGCCGCGAGATCCGTGTCAACAGGCAAAACGTCCATTTTTGCCTGAAGATTTTTCCACATCGAGTCTGGACGATGGAACAACACGTCGGCATAGAACTCTCGCCAGGCTATTTCACTACGAAATACATCAGCACCAGCATGACTCGGCAAATCACTAATTAATTGTCGCGGGTGAACCACTCCAAAACGCAAGTACGGCGACATCATTGATGTTCCGTCAACCGCTGGCAGATTGCGAGAATCTTTGTACTCAGCCAAATGTTGCGCCGACCACCCGTTCCATCTAGACCATGCTGCGTCTTGGCCGACGTCGGGAAGAATTGCGGTGGTCATCCCAATCTCAGGAAGTTCAACGCTCATACTCGCCGTATTAAGCCAGTCTGGCTCGTATGTGCCCGCCGACTGCCACGGCACTTGCTGCCAACGCTTGTAAAAAGGTGTGAAAACACGCACCGCGGTGCCATCATCTTTGCGAATAGTGCCAGGATCAACGACATAAGGCGAGTCTGCTCGAACAAGATGAACGCCGATGGATTGCAGTGCTTTCGCAACTTTTTCGTCACGACTTTGCCCGTACGGCACAAAATCACGATTTGCAAAAACGGCTTTGGCTCCTACTGCTTGAGTCACAGCCACAACTTCAGTAATTGGATCTCCGACACGAATAACTAATGCCCCACCCATGCGAGCATCAAGTTCGCGCAACGTGCCAAATAAAAACTGCAATCGCGGAACACCTGCATGCTGTAAAAAAATCGGGTCAACCACGAATAAAGGCACGACTGGTCCCTCTGCGCACGCCGCACCTAAGGCGCCATTATCTTCAGTGCGCAGATCGCGTCTGATCCACCAGATCGACGTCATGGCTGTTCCAAACTCGCCGAATCAATTCCTGCCAATACAGACCGACGATTATGAATGATTTTTCTTGGCATTTTTCAGTCGTCAAGTTTCAGTGCACTGATAAAAACATCACCCGGTACCTCTACACGACCTATTGCCTTCATTTTCTTTTTGCCTTCTTTTTGTTTCTCAAGCAATTTACGCTTTCGAGTGATATCGCCGCCATAACACTTTGCAAGAACGTCCTTGCGCTTCGCCTTCACTGTTTCACGAGCCAGGACCTTGCTGCCAATTGCAGCCTGAATTGGCACATCAAACATTTGTCGGGGAATAAGAAGTTTCAATTTCGCACACATTCGACGTCCGTAGTCAAAAGCCTTATCACGATGAACAATGGTGCTGAATGCATCGGCAGGCAATCCGTTGAGCAGGAGATCAACTCGCACGAGGTCCGAGGGGCGATAACCATCGAGTTCGTAGTCGAGACTGGCGTAGCCTTGCGTGCGGCTCTTCATTTGATCAAAGAAGTCAATCACAACTTCGCCGAGGGGAATTGCGTAATGCAGTTCGACTCGTTCGGGCGAGAGGTATTCAAGTTTGAGCATTTCTCCGCGCTTTGATTGGCATAGATCCATCAAAGTTCCGGTGAAGTCCTTTGGAGTAATGATATTTACCTTGAAATATGGCTCTTCGATGCTCGCAATGTTTTGTGGAAGTGGCAGATCTGCAGGGTTGTCAACAATTTCAACACCACCATCGGTTCGCAGAATTTTGTATGCCACTGATGGCGCCGTTGCAATCAGCGATAAGTCAAACTCTCGCTCAAGACGTTCTTTCACGATCTCCATATGTAATAAGCCGAGGAACCCACAACGAAAACCAAACCCCAGTGCACCAGAGGATTCGGGTTCGTACGTGACGCTGGCGTCATTGAGCCGAAGTTTCTCAAGACTTTCCCGCAAGTTTTCAAAATCATCACCGTCAATCGGATACAGACCACAAAAAACCATCGGCTTCGGATCGCGGTATCCAGACAATGCCTCGGTCGCTGGCAGCAGAGCAGTCGTGACAGTTTCACCACTTCTGGCCTGGGCGACATCTTTGATACCAGCGATCAGATAACCCACCTCACCTGGTCCGAGTTCTGCCACTGGCGTTGGCACTGGTCGGCGCACTCCGATCTCAAGTGATTCATGAATATTGCGAGCCTGCATAAATTGCACACGAATTCCAGATTTCATTCGACCCTGCATCACTCGGACACTTGATACGACACCTCTGTACTGGTCGTACTGCGAATCAAAAATAAGTGCCTGAAGTGGAGCATTGGGATCACCAGTTGGTGCTGGGATGCGGGCGATGATGGCGTCAAGAAGTTCCGGCACACCATCACCCGTCTTGGCAGAAATACGCAGTATTTCTTCGGCTGGGATGCCGAGCACGGTTTCAATTTCCATTGCATATCGATCGGGGTCAGCCGCGGGAAGGTCTATTTTATTTAGTACGGCCACAATCTCAAGATTGTTTTCAAGGGCGAGATAACAGTTAGCAAGTGTTTGTGCCTCGATACCTTGGGCCGCGTCGACTACAAGTACCACACCCTCGCATGCAGCAAGAGAACGACTCACCTCATAGCCAAAGTCCACATGGCCTGGAGTGTCGATCAAGTGCATGACATGCCCTTTCCAGTCAACACGAACATTTTGAGCCTTAATGGTGATGCCCCGCTCGCGCTCAAGATCCATCGAGTCGAGATATTGTTCGCGCATTTCACGCGCGTCTACCGCCCCAGTAAGTTCAAGAATTCGGTCAGAAAGGGTTGATTTGCCGTGGTCAATATGGGCAATGATCGAGAAATTTCTTATTTTGGAGAGTTCCATGGGCGCTCATAATGCTACTCCTGCCTAGTTGGTAGAGGGGGGTGTTCACCGCTAGCATTTTCTCTTGTGGCAAATATAAAAAGTCAAAAAAAGAGAATCATCACGAATGCCAAAAGCGCCGAACGCAACAAAGCGGTTAAAAGCGAGCTACGCACACGTGTGAAAAATGCCATTGGCTCCGCCGGCAGCGAGACAAGCGCTGAAGACCTTCGACTTGCCGTGAAAAGACTGGATATGGCTGCCGCCAAGGGAGTAATTCACAAGAATCAGGCTGCCCGTCGTAAAAGCCGCTTGATGCGCCGCCTCAACGCCGCTGGCTGACCACTTTTTTATTTTTGCTACGCACTCCACCCAAACGCGAGAGTCGCGCAACTAAAACCTCCATCACAAGTTCTGGCTCCCAGTCTTTTGCCCCGCGAAGATCGACATCTGCTTGCGCAAGCAGCGATATCGCTTGCGCTACTCCGCCACTGCCCAAAATGCGATACTGCTCCAGCAGTTTTTGAGCGGGGTAATCTTTGATGCGGAGTACCTGCGCAGCATTTGCCACATTGCGTATCTCATGATCATCAAGACGCATCATCTGAGAATAACGGTTGGCCAAAATTGACAAAACTTGTAACGGATGTGTGTCAGGGCCAAGAAAACGATGAAGCGTTGTAAGCGCCAATGCAGTGTTGCCAGCGTCAATGGCGTCAGTAAGGTCCCATGGCGGCACTGCTCCCGCTTGACCGAGGAACTCCTCAACATTTTCACGGGACAACTTTTTGCCCTCACCGTACGCGGAGTTGAGAGTGCTGATTAATCCACCAAGTCGGCTCGCGTCGTTACCAAACCAATTTGCAATCAGCCGCACAGCGTCGGGTGCACAATTTACTCCTGCCTCAACAAGGTGCGACTCGACCCAGTTCTGGCGGTCTCGGGCGTTAGAACCAACCGTGGCACCAATCGTTGTCGCGCCTAATTCCTTAAGCGCGTCACCTAGTACTTTTAGCACTCGTCCAGTGATCGTGATGACAACTTCTGCGGAGTCGACTTTGGCTCGTAGCCCCTCGACGAAAATTGCGAGTGAGTTGGTATCAAGTTGCTGAACATTGCGCATCACCACAATTCGCCGATCAGAAAACATCGACAAAGTGCCAAGCGCGTCAGTCACTGAAGCGAGAGACAGTGATGGGTCAGACGCATCAAATTCCTCAACGAGCAACATTCGGTCATCTTCTCCGACGAGTTGTTTGAGAAGCGTTGACAATTCTTGACCGACCAAGGACTCATCACCTGAAATCAAAAAGACTGCCATGCATCTACCCTGCCATACCGCTGTGTCTTTTTGTTACATAGAACATGCGCATACCGAGCAAAAGGACGACGACGACCCAACCCAGGAAGTTTGCCGTGCCCGTGGGACCGTGAAGCGATGATAAATGCGCGATCCACCACACGCCACGCACCGCGATTGCCAAAGGAAACATAACAAATGTCGCCAGTTGATCAGGAACAAATGCACTCAGCAAGGCGCATGGGATTCCAGCCAACATCACGATTCCAGCAATCGGAACTGCCAGTGGATTGGCAATCATTGAAATCACGGGAAATCGATGAAAGACCATAAGAGCAATTGGCGCCGTGCCAACTTGGGCGGCCATCGTGATGGAGATGGTTCTTGATATTAATGAAGGACCAATAAGCCTGCTCAAAGGGGCCGCACACCATGTCAGTCCCGCTGTTGCACCAACAGACAAAGCAAAACCGACGCTGTGAGCCAACATTGGATCAATCAATAGCAACACGATGACAGTGCATGGCAATATTTGTCGTGGAGCGGCTGTGATGCCCCTCATGAAAGTGGCGCTGTATGCCGCTGCCATCATGACTGCTCGCAGGACAGATGGCTCTGCTCTGGTCAGCACAACGAACCAACCCAACAACGCCAGTGTAAGCACAAGACGCATTGCTGGTTTTCGGCGGGTGAGAAAAACTCCGGCGACAGCCAATAGATACGAGACGTTTTGTCCACTCACTGCAGTGAGATGAGAAAGTCCACTCGCCCGAAAATCTGTCACCATTGATCGCGGTTGAGCACGGTCATCGCCAATTACCAACCCTAAAAATAATCTGCGGTCTGAGTCATTGAGAGTGCGCGCACCTCTTGATAAAGCATTGCGGAGTCTGTTGGCAGAATAAATCAACACTGAACCTTCAGTAAAGTTCTCAGACACGGATGACACCGTCATGGCCCCCACCACGTGTCGTGGTCGTTCAAAACGTGCAGACCGTGACGAAATATTCCGACAAGTTGCCAACACTTGTACATGCTGACCGCTAAGACGCGCCATTAGTCGTCTGCCCGCAAGACCAGTCGCAGTCGCCCGATATCTGACGCCTTCGAGCCTCAACACCACATCAGCACCTCCCCGTTGATACACGGGATCCGTGACCAACGTTGCGTTGCCACTGCACGGGCCTGTCGCAAAGTTGGATGGTGACCAGGCAGTAATACCAGAACCTGCACCACACAGAACGATGAGCGCAATAGCAATAAACCAACGCCCTTTCCAGCACGCACAGCACGCACACAAGATCAAGCCAATTCGGATAGCAGGACTTCCAATCATCGTGAGCCAATCAACACTCGGCGGCAATTGGGGACCCCAATAGATGGCTAACCAAAATATGACGGCGGCGGCGGCAAGACTGCCATTGACCACGCTGTCGCTCAAATGACGCGCTTGTCCCTGCTTGACCTCGTACCATTTGGGCGTGTCGCGTAGTTCAGATTCACCAGCATCTCGCCGGCCTCGACGAGTTGTGCCAGGTGGTGTGGTGGCAACACGTCGTGCGGTGCGCCAACGAGGTGGCTTTGTTGGCATTGCAGTGGCGGCGGCAATTTTGTTCACAGGTTGGCTTGCGCGCGTGATTGTGGGTGGTGCAACAGGAGGTCTTGTTGGCTTCGTTCTCACCGTGACAGCACTTCCAACACTTCCGATTCTTGGTGTCCCAGCCGCAGATGGAAATGCCTTGTTAGCGATCTCGCTCGCGTTGAGCGCTGGACTGTGGTGGATCCTCGGTCAGATTGCAGCATTGCGCGTTTCTAGTCGGGCGCTTGTTGGTTGGCGCGAGTGGTCGAAAGAATTTGCCATTCTTTCTGTTGGTATTTGTGCAGGTGCAGTTGGTGCTCTTGTGCTTGGCGCCGTGCTTCTTGGGGCACTTTAGTTACACCCGTAATTGAGTTCGCATTGCGTCTAATTTGGCGGGGCCGATCCCGCCAACATCAAGCAGACCGTCAATACTCAAGAAGGGTCCGTGAGCGGAACGATACGCAACAATTGCCTTTGCCGTGGCTGGACCAACTCCGGGCAGAGCAATGAGTTGTTGCGCGGTTGCCGAATTGAGATTGATGATCGGGTCAATAGTCGGTATTCCGATTTGAGATGAATGCTGTGTTGGACCCTTGGTTACTCGTCCAAGCGGTACGGAAGTTGCACTTAGTCGCACTCCCCGCGTGGGAATAAATAATTGCTCCCCATCGGAAAGTACAAGCGCCAAATTCACCGCATTTAAGTCAGCAACGCGCAATGCTCCGCCAGCAGCTTTGAGTGCATCATTAGCCCGCGCGGGCGCTCGCAGGATTACGACTCCAGGAGAATGAACTGCCCCGACAACATGCACGATCACAAGATCATTTGTAGTTGCAACCACGAGTGATGGTGCAACACTCAAAAGAGTTGTCGTTGTTGCACGGGCCAAGGTTGTTTCAATTGGCGGACCAGGTGTCCGCACCAACCACCAACCACCAATACACGCCGCAAATACTGATGCAACCGAAACACCGATGCGGATGAAACCACGCCATTTGCACCAAGCGAGGCATCTGTCAAATAACTCTTTCAAGTAACGCAGTATTGAGCCATTTTTCATCACCTTGATGTGGGCGGCCCACCCCTATGTTGGGAAACTAACTCAGTACAAGCGTGCAGTTAATAACTTCCGATATTTAATGGTGCGGGAATCATGAGTACCCATAGCCTGCAAAATATCCAAAAACTCCTGACGGGCGACCTCGTCAGTTTTTACTAAGTCAAGCAATCGCACCAAAGTGTCGTCAAAATCGTCAACTGGATTTAGCGCCAAACGGGCAGCCGCAGCGACATCTCTCACTCGCTCGGTCTCTGGCAAGCGGGGCAATAATTGAAGTGCTTCCTCAGCACCACCGTGACGCACCAAGAATTCAGCAAGGGCACAGACAACCTCTTCTTGGTTGGGAGCCAACACGAGAGCATCTCGCAGACTGTTTTCATCGCCAGCACCAAGAAGTTCTTGAATTTTTTGTGATGCCGGATCTGGTAGCAGGCTTTGGACAATCTGATTCACCACATGCTCGGGTTGTGCTCCAACGAAACTGTCCAAAACTTTGCCGTCTTTCATAATAAAAACGGCGGGAATTGACTGCACCTGAAAAGCCTGCGAGATCTGTGGGTTTTCGTCCACATTTACCTTGGCCAATACAACTTGACCCATGGTTGCATCGGTTGCTTTTTCAAGTATTGGACCGAGGGTTTTGCACGGACCACACCAGGGTGCCCAGAGGTCAACAATCACTGGAACTTGATGCGATCGAATCAATACTTCTGACTCAAAAGTTGCATCAGAGACATCTACAGCCATAACCGCACGATAGCGGTAGGTTGTAGGTGTATGGCAATCGGATCAGGACTTCCATTTTCGGTGAATGGGCAATTGCCCGAATTGAACGAACCGACCCTGATCACAATGTTGTCTGGCTGGATTGATGCCAGTGGTGCAGCGGCAGCGGCAATGGAAACTCTGTTGTCAGAATTGGGTGCAGTGCCACTCATTACATTTGATGCCGACACGTTCATCGACTTTCGGGCGCGACGGCCGACCATGGAACTGCGCAGTGGGGTCAATACGAAAATAATCTGGTCTACTCCTGAAATTCGCGTTGGACGTGACTCCTTGGGTCATGACGTACTTCTATTGGTTGGCCCCGAACCCGATTCTGCGTGGAACTACTTTGCAACGACGGTGAGTGAACTCGCTGTTCAACTAAAAGTCCGTCGCGCAATCGGACTTGGCGCTTATCCTTTTGGCTCCCCTCACACTCGACCTGTTGGGCTTTCATGCACATCCCCGAATGCAGATCTCGTGGAAAATTTGCCATATGCAAAAAATTCCGTTGATGTGCCCGCTGGCCTTGAAGCGGTCCTAGAGCAGGAATTTTATCATCGGGGAATCACCGATGTAGTTGGTTTGTGGGCTCAAGTGCCTCATTACATTGCCGCCATGGCCTATCCCGCCGCTGGCGCCACGCTCGTGGAGGCTGTTGCTCATATCGCCGGTATTTCAGTTGACGCCAATCCCCTCCGTCGGGAAGCAGCAATTCAGCGTGAGCGCTTGGATCAACTTGTCTTAAACAATCCTGACCATGCCGACATGTTGCGCCAACTAGAAGTTGCCTATGACGAGACTCGTGGGGCAAACTTGGATTCGAGAAACGACACTAACGCTCAGGTTTTGTTCACCGGTGATTTGCCGACAATGGATGAACTTGCAGCCGAAGTAGAACAATTTCTTAAAGATCAGCATTAAAAACACTGCGCTCAAATTGCGTAAAAAAGCAAAGGAAAACATGAAAGTAGATGGAGGAATTGGAACAGACCTGCACAAGGTTGCTCAAAGTGCCCAAGAAGCAGAATCTGCCGGCTACGCGGGGGTTTGGACCGCAGAAACTGCTCACGATCCATTTTTTCCGCTGTTGCTTGCGGCCGAGCACACAAAAACCCTTGAGCTCGGAACTTCAATCGCAGTCGCGTTTGCGCGCAATCCAATGATTCTTGCCAACATCGGTTGGGATCTACAGGCTTATTCAGGGGGTCGCTTTATTTTGGGACTTGGCAGTCAAATCAAGCCGCATATCACCAAGCGATTCAGCATGGAATGGAGCCATCCAGCAGCGCGTATGAGGGAAATGGTTTTGGCTATTCGTGCCATTTGGGACACCTGGGAAAACGGCACAGCACTTAATTTTAGGGGTGACTTTTACACCCACACTTTGATGACGCCTTTCTTTGCGCCTGAGCGTGCAGAACTAGCGGGTCACGGAACGCCAAAAATTTTTCTTGCTGGCGTCGGCGAACTGATGACAGAAGTTGCAGGAGAAGTGTGCGATGGATTCATCTGCCATGGTTTCACCACCGAGCGATATTTACGCGAAGTCACAATCCCTTCACTTGAGCGCGGTCGTGCTAAGGCGGGGAAAACCATGGAGGGTTTTGAAATCATGGGACCAAGTTTTGTCGTCTCGGGTAACTCTGCTGAAGAGCTTGAAGCAGCATCTGCTGGCACTCGCCAACAAATCGCTTTCTACGGATCGACTCCTGCTTATCGGGGAGTTCTTGAACTACACGGATGGGGCGAGATGCAAGACGAACTCAATGGTCTCTCTAAACAAGGCAAGTGGGTTGAGATGGGCAACTGCATCTCAGATGAGATCCTCAACACTTTTGCAGTGGTCGGAGAGCCAGAACACATTGCTCCTGAACTTCATCGTCGGTACGGAGACGTCATCCAACGAATTAGTTTTTATGCGCCGTACAAAACCAACCCAGAACGCTGGGGCAAGGTCATGGCAGACCTTCAATCGGCATAACTCTCTAAAACATTCAATAGCAGAAATCAATCAGGTTAATTTTGGGCGCCGCTTTACATTTGGATGAGCAATATTTCCCCACTGGGGCAGCGTCACTCCGCACAATGTCGCGCCGGCGAGAACATGGTCTCGCACATCGTCTAATGCACTACTGGGCTTCCAACGATTATTGATCTCACCAAGATCCGCCGTGGCGATGGCTTGTCGACCCACTCCACGCCAAACATCAATCAACATTGCAATCTCGATTCCGTAGCCAGTGACAAGTTGCAAAGACCCAAGAAGTTCGGCGCGGACGGCAATTTGCCCGCTCAGTGGCTGGGGCAAAGCCGCCAACCACGGATCAACCATCTCAAGCAGAGGTCGCCCAACTTCTTCACTGATGCGGCCTGCTGGAATGGCACGGGGTCTTCCTTGTTCATCAATGCGATAGAAAGATGATTTCACAAACATCGTTGCGTTGTCATCTAGAGGCGCAATGAGTCGCTCAATATGATGCAAAGAAACATTTCCAAGATCGGCATCAAGGAACACGTATGAATCGGCTGCGATTGCGGCAGCCCCACGCCACAGCGAGTCTCCCTTGCCCAAGATCCCACCGAGCGTCGGGTGCATGTTCGCAGTCTCCAAAACATCAATTCCGTTCTGCTTGGCAATTTGTGCCGTCTCGTCGGTACTTCCCGAATCAAGCACAACGGCTTGTTGCACTATTCCTGCATCAAGTGCTTGACGCATCACTACAGCAGTGCGCGCAATAGCCGTCGCCTCGTTGAGCGCAGGTACAAGCAGGGCGATACTCATTTTAAAAATTAGTTTTTTATTATTAGATTCAAATCGCGTAATAAACCAAGTGCATTCACGCCATCTGACGGGACCAAAGTCTCCCAATCTCTGGGACAAAGTTCGGGTGCAATCTCACTCAATGGCTGTAGGACGAAACGCCGTTCATAAAGTCGGGGATGAGGAATTGTGAGAAGTTCATCATTGATGGTGATGTTGTCGTAGAACAAAATATCAAGATCAAGCGTGCGCGGTCCCCAGCGAACCAAGCGCTCCCGATTCGACCGTGTTTCGATATTGTTCAAAAATCGCAACAACGCATAAGGATCAAGTCTCGTCTCAATTTCAATGACCATATTCAAATATGGACCTTGACCATCAGGACCGCCCACTGGATCGGTTTCAAATACTTGTGACAACGCAACCACTTGGGGGATGTGATCAAGGGCGAACTGTAGGTGCCCGACACGATCTCCGAGGTTTGTGCCGAGTGAAATAATGGCACGATGGCGAACGCTGCCACGACTTGCTTGTCGGGAGCGAGTCACAGAAACAGCGGTGCAATCAATGTCTTCGTCAATTGGTGGATGCAATTTGCTAAGAGTCACATGAGCGACTAGCACATGATCAAAACTCAACACGCAATCGGCGATGCGGGCGATCAATCGCTCAAGCAAAATGTCACTTGAGGCCCTCACGCACTCGGCAACAGCATCAGCGATCGCCCCATAGTTGGCTGTGTCGTTGAGATCGTCCGTCACCCCCGGCAACGCCAGATCTACTTCCATGTCCAGATCAATCTGTAAGGGCTGTGGTGCTAGTCGTTCTGCTGGAAGAACCCCGACTAGACCCATGACACGGAGCCCGCGGATATATATGTGGTCACTTGCCATGCGTCCTGTTCTATCGGACAAACTACGCTCGTGCCATGACAGAACGCGTGCAATATGACGAATTTGGGATGTTTCATGAAAACGCCTCTGAATATGGGATTCCTTATATCAATCCGCCCGAGGTGCGACGGGAATTTACAAAAGTTGCGCCAGGGCGTTGGCTATCAACATTGGTCTGGGGAGTCCAATCGCCACAGATTGTGTTCTTGCACGGGGGTGCTCAAAATGCCCACACTTGGGACACTGTGGCATTGGCATTGGGCTTGCCCTTGGTGTGCATTGATCTGCCCGGTCATGGGCACAGTGACAGCGCAGGCGCATACGACGCGTCGGCTTTGCCACTAGCCCAAAATGCTGCCGACATTGCAGCCGTTGTTGGCGCGCTTGCACCGCAAGCAAAGATGGTCGTTGGTATGTCATTGGGGGGACTTACCACCTTGGCACTGGCTCGCGACTATTCCGAACTGGTCAACAAAATGGTGTTGGTTGATGTAACGCCAGGCGTCAACCAAGAAAAGACAAAAGCGATCACGGATTTTGTCAATGGTCCAGCGACATTTCCATCTTTTGAAGAATTGCTGGAACGAACAATGCAATTCAACCCCACCCGAACGATGAGTTCAATGAGGCGAGGTATCTTGCATAATGCGTTGCAAATTGCCGACGGATCGTGGGTGTGGCGGTATCGGCGAGATGATGCTCCACCATTACCCAAAATTGAGGGGGAATTAAAGAGACCCGACACCTCAACATTGTGGGACGTATTTGATGCATATAAAAAGCCCCTGATGTTTGTGCGGGGAATGCGCTCCCAAAGCGTGGTGAGCGACGAAGACGAAACCGAGTTGCTCAGACGAGCACCACATACCCGAACTGAACATGTATTAGAGGCAGGACACAGCGTGCAGGGCGATACCCCACTTGAATTAGCAGAATTGATAAAAAGTTTTCTGGCTGACTAATTTTTCTCCGAGCCAACAACCCACATTGCAAAAAATTGTGACCCTCCGCCGTAGGCATGGCCGAGTGCGGTGCGGGCACCCTCAATTTGATGCTCCCCAGCTTTGCCCATCACTTGAAGTGCTGCCTCGCCAAAACGCAACATCCCAGAGGCGCCGATTGGATTAGAAGACAGCACGCCTCCTGAGGGATTTACGGGTAACGAGCCCGAAATTTCTGTAATTCCATCTTCTACGAATCGCCATCCTTGATCCTTTGGAGCGAACCCCAAGTTTTCAAGCCACATCGGCTCAAACCAACTAAAAGGTACATACATTTCAACGACATCTATTTCTTTCAGTGGATTGGTGATACCCGCTTTGCCAAAGACGTCTTCAGCACACATTTCTCCAGCCCGCGGACTCACTTGATTACGGCCGGCAAACATTGTTGGCTCACTACGCATCGCCGTACTGTGAACCCAGGCTTTTTTGCCCGGCATTTTGTCTGCGACATCTTCGCTGGCCAAAACCAATGCCATCGCACCATCGCTTGAGGGACAAGTCTCAACAAAACGGATCGGGTCCCACAACATTGGTGACTCCATGGCTTTTTCTAGGGTCCAATGATCTTCATGGAGGTGCGCGTAGGGATTTTTGAGAGCGTTGGTGCGGTCTTTGACGGCCACCATTGCTCCGATATGGCTTGGAGATCCCGAGCGACGGATATAACTGCGAATCAGCGGAGAAAAATACCCCCCAGCGCCGGCATGCACCGGCATGCTGAACGGTAGGGGTACCGAAAGCGCCCACATCGCGTTACCATCACTTTGTTTTTCAAAAGCGATTGTCAGTACTCGTTTGTGCAGTCCCGACATCACATGTTGGGCAGCAACAATTGCAGTTGACCCGCCAACACTGCCCGCGGTGTGCACCCTAAACAATGGCTTGCCACTTGCCGCCAACGAATCAGTTAGCCACAGTTCAGGCATCATCACGCCTTCGAGCATGTCCGGTGCCTTGCCAATAACAATGGCGTCAATGTCACTTAGCGTCATGTTGGCATCAAGTAGCGCACGATCAACTGCCTCGCGCACGAGTCCCGCAATGCTGACATCCGCACGACAAGCGGTGTGATTTGTTTGACCAACTCCAACAACAGCACAGCGATTAAGAGCCATTAAGAACCTTCCAATACTGCGACGATATTTTGTTGCAGACAAGCACCCTGGGCCGCATGCGCAACAACACGGTCAGCGTTGCCCTTGAAAATTTGCCTGGCTGCTTGTCCGAAGCGAGCCAATCCAGCAGCCATGAGCGGGTTAGCCACCAGTGCTCCTCCGCTTGGCATCATGCGCGTCGTCGCTCGGTCCAAACCCATCGATTGCGCCAAGATGATTTCGTGATGGCTGTGCGTGGCGTGAAGTTCAGCAACATCAACTTTATCTTTGCCGACACCGGCATGAAATGCAGCCAATGCCGCTGAATTGCTTCTGCTTAAATCCCTCAACCCAAGATTTTGAAAATCAATCCGATGGTCAATACCGCGAATCCAGGCAGGACGATCACACATCTCTAATGCCCTGTCTGCCGTGGTAATGACGATAGCCGCCACACCGTCTGCCATCGCTGGACAATCGTGAGCACGTAAAGGATTCGCCGTCATCGGC
>SXGU01258342.1_pt1 | contig 75327 bp, 74 predicted proteins | sample 3174531 | NCBI WGS metagenome assembly SXGU01 (sample SAMN11356863, study PRJNA531348) | freshwater metagenome | isolation source: freshwater sample F1-140 | place: China: Fuxian Lake, Yuxi | collected 2017-12-25 | reverse complement strand
TAGCAGGAAGATAGGGTGATTGAAAATCGCCCCAACAAACAAGAAAATAACTGCTAATGATTATGTCTGATATAATCGCGAAGCGATCAGACTTAATCATTAGCAGTTATTAGGCTGATTTAGAAAGTAATTGACCCTTTTCATTTTCTTTACTTAATTGAAGAGTTCTTAATTCTGTTTCAGTAATTCTACGCAAAATTTTTCCGCTTGGTTCTAACAAAATGACAATTCTTTTATTACCATTTAAAGTGATTTGTATTTCTAAATTATGTTCTTTAAAAATCGAATGTTTTTTGAGATGCTCTAATGCACATTGAAATTCTTCTTCAGACATGGGTTCATGCTGACCAGAATCTCCGCCTGTGGCTGCTTGTCCATTTCCTTCACGTTCTGTAGCATTATCAGTTACTATTCCCTTTTCAATTTTTCCTACTTTATTTGTTAGAAATGGATTATGAATTTTGTTTAATCCTTTTATATCCATATTGCACTTATCGGATTTTTGAAAGAAATCTAAATCGGTCAAAAGTAAAGCATATAAAAACAGGTCTTTTGGTCATGTCGAATAATTGACTCACACTATAGTTTGAATTTGAATTAAACTCAGTAATGATTCATTAGTACTTTACTCTTTGTAGTCACGTCAGGAGGATGTGTGCCCGCAATTCGACTGGGAGGAATGGCATCAGGTTTACCACCCAATCTCGTTGATCAAATCATTGAGGCAGAACGTATGCCAATTAAAACACAAGAAAACCACAAAACACGTGAGGAGAGCAAACTTAAGCTTGTTGAAGAGTTAGAAACTAAAATCAATGAAATTCAAAAAAACGTTGGTGAGCTTGTCGGCACTAAAGGAATGCTTGTAAATAAACTTTTGAGCTCAGACCCTAATGTAGTAACCGGTACAGCAGATCCAGATAATCCAATGACTGGGAGTTGGAATATTGAAGTTATGCAACTTCCACAAAAACCAAGCGCAGTAACAAATGGATTTCCAGACAGAAATAAAACTCAAGTTGGTATTGGATACTTAAAATTCAAAACACCTGATGGAGTAAAAGAAGTCTACATTAACGGAAAAAACAACACCCTTGATGGTGTGGTTTCAGCAATTAATATTTCAAACACTGGCCTACATGCAACAGTTGTTAATGATCGAACGGATAAGGAAACACCATTTAAACTATTAATTTCTGGATTAACTACCGGAGACGAAAAACAAGTTGAGTTCCCAACAGTGTATTTACTAGATGGAGACCAGGATTTATTTTTTGACCAAACTCGTCCAGCTCAAAATGGAAGAATTAAGGTTGATGGGTTTGAATTTGAAGTTGCAGAAAATATTAATAAAGATATTCTGCCTGGAGTTACTCTCGAGTTAAAGCAAGCCGCGCCAGGAAAAGAAATAAATATTTCAGTAAAAGAAGATTTAGAATTGATTAGCGGCAAAATTGAGGATTTTGTTAAATCAACTAATGGAGTATTGCAATTTATTCAAGCCCAAAATAATTTAAATGAAAAATCGGACACCACAAAAACACTTGGCGGTGATTCTCTTTTACGTTCAATAGAAGGACGAATTAGAAATTTAATTCAATCACCATTGATGGGAATACCAGGATCTATTAATCGGATGAGCCAATTAGGTATAAATTTTCAAAGAAATGGTACTTTACAATTTGATAAGAAAAAATTTAATGCAGAACTTGCTGCAAACCCTAAAGATGTAGGGGCTTTTTTAGCTGGCGATGGTTTTAGAATTGGATTTGTACCTACTCTTAAAAGAGAAATAGCAAATTTTATTCATCAATCATACGGCCCAATTACAAATAGAAAAAAAGGGATTAATGACAAAATAAATAGAATTAATAAAAATATTGAAAGTAAAGAAAAAAATATTCAACGTCGTGAAGAAACTCTTCGAAGACAATTCACAAACCTAGAACAAACCATGTCTAAATTACAGTCCCAAGGTAGTGCTGTTGCCGCAATTGGCGCAGGTATGCCAACTCAAAAGGGCTAGCTCAAAGAGACTGGCCTTCCCAACTTGGGAATAAAATTTCAAAATAAAAAAGCTAATGAGAAAATAATTTCTTAAAATTAAAATAAAAATTATAACAGGAAGTTGTAATGAAAAGTGCATATCAAAAATATAAAAATACAGCCGTAACTAGTGCCAGTAAAGAAAAAATTCTTTTAATGCTTTATGAAGGCTCTATCAAGTTTTTAAAAAGAGCAATAAAAGCATGTGAAGAAAAAAATATTGCAGAACGAGGCATGAATATTGGTAGAGCTTACGATATTGTAATGGAACTTAATAATACACTCGATCATAAAGTGGGAGGGGAAATTTCTAAAAATTTAGAACAACTTTATATGTTTATTAGTGAACAACTGACTAAATCAAATATTTCAGGTGACCCAAAAGGGCTTCATGAATCTTTAAAAATTCTAGAAACATTACATGCTGGTTGGGTTGGTGCAATCGAAACGCTAAAAAAAAATGAACCAAGTGGAATCCAAAATAAATAACATAAAGAAGGTTAATAATGAAATTTTTTAATAATTTAATTAAAAAAATAAGTGATGAAACAAAGTCAAACACAATACATATTTTAGAGTTATTTAAAGAAAAAAACCACTTTTTAAAAAAATTCTTCTTACACAATGAAGTCCATATCCAGGAATTTAATACTGGAAACTTTGAAAATGTTGAACATTTTTATGATCAGAGAGAGTCCTTACTTGAACTCATCGAATACATAAATCTAAAAATTGAAAAAACTAATTTTAGTAATCTTCCAGAAATAGAAAAAATAATTAAAAATAATGAAATACTAACACAAGATATTTTAAAACAAGATATCGAGATAATGTCACTTATTGAAAATGCAAAATCAAATATAATAAAAGAATTACAAAAGTTAAAAACTGGAAGACAAGCAATTTCAAATTATAAGTCACCTCAAATTTCAACAAGGAGAATTTCACATGGAAGTGATTTCGATTCCAACAAAGAATGAAGAATATATAACTACAGTAGTAAAAATTGATGAGGTTACTCCCATTCTTAAACTCTCTGAAGAGTTTGAAAAAAAAGGATTTCCCAATGAGTCTATTAAATGCTTAAAACATTTATTTTGTGTGAGTAATTCATTTTATGCTCATACCGCTATTGGAAATGTATATTATCGCACAAATGACTTAATTAAAGCAAAAAATGAATACTTGGAAGCTTTGTTGGATTTAAATGAGGAACATGATTCAGATAAATTATTTGAAATTTATAAAAATTTAGGAAATATTTCATTGAAAGAAAACAAGGTTTCTGATGCTAAAAACTTTTATGAAAAAGCAGCCTTGATAAAATCAGATTCTTCAGATTTATTTGTTAATATGGCAACCTTAGACTTAATTCAACAAGATGAAGATTCTGCAATTGAAAAATTTCGAAAAGCAATTTACAAAAATGATAAAAATGATAAAGCATGGGTGGGACTCGCATTAATATATCAAAACTATGGAGAATCAGATCTTACTCTAGCATGCTTAAAAAAAGCTTTAGATTTAAATCAATACAACATTAATGCTCTGCACTTGTACTCTGAATTTTGTAATAAAAATGAAAAACGATTAGAAGCAATAGAATTTCTTGAAAATTGGATTTTAAAAAATGATTTTCATTCAGATGTATATTCATATTTAATTGAATTATATATTAACAATAATAATTTGATAAGAGCTAAAGAGTTATTAGAAATAGCTCTTCTTTGGGAACCAAAAAATAACATATTTATTGAATGGTATGATGCTCATGTTTTAGGTGGAGGGCCCTGTGCAAAATTATAAAAAACACTTTGAAAATTTAATTAAGAAAATTGAAGAAAAAAATGAAAAAGTACTTAAAACAAAAAAGTTTAATAAAAGTACTGCCGCTTCAAAAATTTTATCTGAATTAATAAAGGAACAAAATACAAATGAAAATTCTAATACTTCAACTGGCGAGATTAGGTGATATTTATTTAACTTGGCCAATGATAAAGGGATTGCGCGAAAAATTTCCTGAAGCAACTATTGATATAATGGTAAGACCTCGTTTTGCTGCAGCCTGTGCTGGATTGAACACATTCATTTCAAATATCATTGAACTTCCAATGGCAAATATTTTTAAACCACTTTTTGATTTAGATAACTTGAACTCAATTAATGATAGCACAAATCAACTAGAAGATTTTTTAAACCTGCAAGCTAAAAATAATTATGATTGGATCATAAACTCAACTTTTTCACCAGTATCAAGTTATCTTACTCATTATTTAGCACAACCTCACACTAAGATAAGCGGTTATACAAGATACAGTGATGGATATTTGTCGCTCCCTGATGATATTAGTGCATACTTTTATGCACAGGTTGGAATTCAAAAGTTTAATCGAATTCATCTTAGTGAATTATTTTGCTTACTTGCAGATATCACCCCAAATAATCATTTGTGGAATTTTCGTGATCTAGAAATTGAAAATTTTAAATTACCTTTTGAAGAATATATTGTAATTCATATTGGAGCCAGTCAAAGAGCTAAAACCTTTCCTTCTTATAAGTGGCGAGCAACTTTGACAAACTATTTTAAAACTGAGTCAACACCTGTGGTTTTAATAGGGAGTGGAGAAGAATTAAAAGATTCAGATTTTATCTCTTATGGCTTTACAGAAACTCAAGTTTTAAATTTAACAAACAAAACTTCTCTTTCACAACTCTTTTCTATTCTCAAAAATTCTAAGTTATTAATTGGCTGTGATTCTGCACCAATTCATATAGCGACTTTAATGAATACACCAACTTTGAATATTAGTTTTGATTCAGTAAATTTTTGGGAAACCGGACCAAAAGCAGAAAAAAGTAGAGTTTTATATGGGTCTAGTGAAGTTGAAATTCCATCAGAAACTGTTAGTCAACTGATAACAAATTTCTTAAGTCATGGAGATTTTCATGCGACTGTATTAAACGATCAATTATTGTTAGAAAAAGTTCACTCTCATGATTATTCTTGGAAATTAATTGAATTTATATATATGAATAAAGAGTTTCCAATTTTACTAGATTCCAAAATTAACCTAGCTCTGGAACAAATTTTTGAAACAAATGAAATTATGCTACATCAACTTGAATCTATGTTGAAATTTAATGATGTAGAAAGATTTAAAGGTATTTACAATCAAGCTGACCAAATAATTGAAACAATAGTTTTATTAGCACCAGAGTTGTTACCAATATTAAATTGGTATCAAACAGAAAAAATCAAAATTGGTCCAGAAAATCAAAAAACTATTTTTAACAAAACACAAAAAATTCATTTAACATTAAAAGATTATATTACAATTTTAATGAAAAAAGGGGCAGAACTAAATGAGCAATCAGTTGGATAATACAAATGTTACCACCGAGTCATGGCTGAGTGAAATGTCATTATTTATAAAGTTAGCTGATCAAACTTCTGAAAAAATTCGAACTGATGGAGTTGAAAAATCTTACTTAGTATTTTCTCAATTTATAGATACATGCTTAGCTCTAGTAACTAGTCTAAGTTCAATCAAAGAAACTGCTAATTTAAATTTGTCAACATCAGATTCTAACTGGAACGTTTTAGAGACAAATTTGTGGACAATTTTTTCAGAGATTTTAAATGCAACAACAATCAAAGATTCAAGTAAAATTGCTGATCTTATCGAATTTGACCTATCTCCAATATTTGAAGAATGGAAATTGCTAATTAAAAATGTCTAACGAGAAATTAAATCTTAATAATTTATTTTGGAAAGTTTCAGATCAAGATTATTGGAATTTTTTAAAATTAAAACTTGAAGACTGTCATTTTGAATTTCAATATCATAACTTATTAAGCCCTGGCTCAATTTTTATTACTGATAATTTTAATTATAATTATTTTTTACAATCAAAAGATCAAAATGTATTTTTTGTTTTACTACTTAAAAACATAAAAGAGATTGAAAATAGTAAATTTCCACTAAGTCTTTTTGACTATTTTTTTATAAATGAAAAAGAAGAAGATGAAAATACCAAAAGTGATCAATATAATAATTTAATTAAAAAATATGAAACTTTCAATCGCAATATTAATTTTAAAAATAAAGTCCAATTTACTATGAATAGCGAATTAGACTTTATTCAAAAAATTGAACTTCAAAATAATGCACTATCTGAATTAGAAAATAAAATTGATGAAACACTTAAAGTGCAAAATCAACTCATTAAAACAATTCTGCTTATATCAAATGAAATTGATATTAATAAAATTTTAATTTATCTTGAAAAAGAACTTCTCCACTTTAATATAAATACAAACCCCGAAGTTTCACTATTAGTTAATACTAATTCTTCATACTATACACTTTATACTAAACAAGGTGGATATTATGTCGGAAATGCTACAAATATACCAGAAAATTTTTTTATTCATAGTCATCTTGTGAACTCCCCAACTTTTCTAAATGAAGAATGGTTAACTTATTTAAACATAATTGCGGAAAACAAATACATTAACTATAAGTCAGTTACAACATTTCCATTACATAATTATTTTAAATCAAAAAAAAATTCAGTAAAAGTAATTTTGATAATAAATCATAAGTATTCATCAGAGCAAAATCCTATATTATTAAAATATTTATCAACAAGAGTTCCATATTTTTCTATTGCAATAGAGAGTTGTTTAATTCATGATGAAATATACAAAAGCTCAACTTTGTGGTTTAAAACATTTGAAAATTTAACCGATCCAATTGGAATTATAACTGAAGACAAAAAAGTAATTAATCAAAATCCCGCTTTTGAAAAAATAAATACCAAACACGATAATATATTAGTTAAATCTTTAAATACTAATGAAGATCAAGTTTTAATTAATGATGAAATATATTTAAAAAGTAATTATTTAACTACAACAAATGACAATAAAAAAAACTATTTGTTATATTTAAAAAATATTACGCAAAGTAAGAAGCTACAATTTCATATCCATATTAATTCTAAACTTTCAGTTTTAAAGAATTTCATCTCCCCTCTGATTGAAGAGGTTAGAATCCCTTTAGATGAAATTTTTAGTTTGATTTCAGAAAAAAATACTCTCGAACTGAGTTCAGATATCGAAGAACTTAAAAAAGCTGCGGAGAGAGCAATTTCGATATTATCAGCTCTCTCCAATTTTGCTAAAGGAAATGCTGAATTTGAATTTTTTAATTTAAATGAGTTAATTTTACAATGTGAAATTTTTTTTAAGACACTTAAGAGGAAAAATAAAATTTCATATCAATTAAGTGAGGTTAGTGGTAAAATAAAAGTTTCAGCACCACTTTTTCAGCATGTTATTTTTAATTTAGTTAAAAATGCTAGTGAAGTACTTAATAAAGATGGTCAAATTAAAATTTCTACGATTTTACAAATTAATAATTCCAAAGCTGGTGTATTAATTAGTATTGAAGATAATGGTCCCGGAGTACCAGAATCAATACGAACTCAACTTTTTAAAACTCCAATTACTACTAAAGATTTAAAACAAGGCACTGGTATTGGCTTGTTATTTTGCAGTAAAATTATTCAATCCTTTAATGGCACTTTAGATTACGAACGTAATAATCCATTAGGTAGCAAATTTTCAATTTGGCTTCCAATAATTTTATAGCGCTCTACATTACCAAAAGACTCTGAACTAAAAAAAAATTAATTCTAAAATAGCGTTACTAGACAATTTCATCTTTGTTTGTAATACTTTTTAAATGGAACTAAAAAAAATTCAACCTTATCCAATTATAGTAAAACTTTTAAAAGTAGAAAATTCGCCTCCCATTTCAGGCCAAATTAGAAAATTAACATCTGTTGGATTTATGGTAGACATTGAAAACTTTTTTTTAAAGGTTGGCGAAGAATTTAAATGTGATTTTTCTATACCAATAAGTCATTTTCAAATTCACGAAGCTGTAAAGGTTGTTAAAACCTTAGATCGTTTTAAAGATATAACTACAAAAGATAAAATACATATCATTGAACTTCACTTTAAAAGCCTTAGCTCTGAAGGACGAAAGGCAATTTCACAGTTTACAAGTTCAATAAACCAAACCGAGAAGTAACTTTTTTCTCAAGATCGAGATTATCAATGCGAATTATTTCAGGTAAATTTAAAGGCCATCAACTCATAAGTTTTCAAGCTAGCCATATTCGTCCCACAACGGATAGAGTTAAAGAATCACTTTTTAATATATTGCGTGATTTTATTGAAAATTCAAAAATTTTAGATTTATTTTCAGGAACAGGAAACCTTGGTATTGAATCCATTTCAAGAGATGCAAAAGAAGTCTTTTTTGTTGAATTAAATAAGAAAAGTATCGAAATCATAAAAAGAAATTTCGATAAACTAAAAATCACTTCAAATTTTAAATTGATACCCAGCGATGCATTAAAATTTTTAGAAAAATACAACGATGAACCTTTTGATATCATATTTGCTGACCCTCCATTTACTGAAGAAATGGCTGATGAGGTCATGGAAATTGCTTCAAAATCAAAAGCCTTTGGTGACCATACAATTATGGCTATTGAATCTGCAAAGCGCGAAAAAATTCAAGATACATATTCAAATAATGTTGTACTTAAAGACCGTCGATTTTTTGGAGATAAAGTTCTTTCATTTTATCATAAAAAAAGTTTGACTTAACCTCCAAGTCAGTAAACATTTTTAAAATGAAAATTGCAGTATATCCCGGAAGTTTTGATCCAATTACAACAGGCCATCTTGATATAATTCATCGTATAAGTCGCATTTATGATGAAGTCATAGTTCTTGTTTCACACACTCCCAATAAAAATTATTTATTTTCTACAATAGAACGATTTCAAATGGTGCAAGATTGTGTAGAAAATTTTAAAAATGTAAAAGTTGAAACTCATCAAGGTTTAACTATAGATTATTTAAAATCCAAAAATTTAAATATCATAGTAAGGGGATTAAGAGCTGTTGTAGATTTTGAATATGAAATGGCAATGGCAAATATGAATAAAAAATTATATCCAGAAGTTGAAACAATTCTTATGTTTTCTACACCTGATTATTATTATATTTCATCTCGAGCTATTAAAGAGATTGCTCGATTTAACGGAAAACTCGACGGACTCATCCCAGATAATGTTAAACCACTTTTGATTCAAAAACTTAAAGAAGTAATGAGGTAAATTATGTTGTCAAAAAGAGCTCTAAATTTAAAACCATCTCCAACTCTTCAACTTGTAGTTCGAGCTAAAGAACTCGCCGCAAAGGGAAATGATGTAATTTCTCTATCTGTCGGAGAACCCGATTGGCAAACATATGAAGCTCCCACCGCAGCAGGAATTAAGGCCATAAAAGAAGGGTTCTCAAAATATACAGCAGCTAATGGCATCCCTGAATTGCGTGAAGCAATTGTTCAACAATTAAAAAAAGAACATAATTTCGATTATACAGCCAATCAAGTGACAGTTGGCACCGGCGCTAAATTTGTTTTATTTGCTGCATTTCAAATGATTTGCGACGAACACGATGAAGTCATAATTCCAAGTCCATATTGGGTAAGTTATCCAGTGATGGTCGAACTTGCGTCTGGAAAACCAATAACTGTTGAATGCGGTAAGGACGTTAATTTCAAAATAACTCCTCAAAAATTAGAGGCTGCAATAACTAATAAAACAAAGGCCTTTGTTTTTTCATCTCCAAGTAATCCAACAGGATTAGCTTACACTAAAGATGAACTAAAAGCTCTTGCTGAAGTTTTTAAAAAACATCCTAAAATTGTTATTATAACCGATGATATTTACAATCATTTGATGTTAAATGGTCAAATAATTGCTCCTCATATTTTAGAAATTGCTCCAGAATTAAAATCAAGAACTCTAATTGTCAATGGAGTATCTAAGTCTTATGCAATGACAGGTTGGAGAATTGGTTGGGCTGTTGGACCAACTGAATTAATCAAAGCAATTAGTGATTACCAATCACAGGCCACTTCAAGCGCATCTAGTATTTCACAAAAAGCTGCACTTGAAGCCATTAAAAACTGTGATGCAGATATCGTTAAATCAAACAAACTTCTTTTAGAACGTTTAACAAATGCATTAACTGCCTTTGAAAAAATACCTTTAGTTAAAGCCAGCAAACCAGATGGTGCTTTTTATATTTGGTTAGATATTACTAAAACTTTTGGTAAAAAATTTGAAGATACAACAATTCAAAACTCTAGAGATTTTGCAGGGATTTTACTTGATAAATATTTTGTAGCAACGGTTCCTGGCCTAGAATTCGGAACTGAAGGGTACATTCGAATAAGTTTTGCAATCGAAACTCCTCGAATGATGGAAGCTATACATCGTATTGAAAAATTAATTTCAAAATTAAGCTAAATTAATTTAACTTAATTTTTCCTGATTAATTGGGAGGGTGATTACAAACTCAGTCCCCTCTCCTATTTTTGATTTTACTTGTATTGACCCTTGATGTGACTGAATGATCCCATACGAAATAGATAGCCCCAACCCTGTTCCATGACCAATTTCTTTAGTCGTGAAAAAAGGATCAAAAATTTTATCTAAAACTTTTTGTTCCATACCCTCACCACTATCTTGAATTGAAATTTGGATATCATTTTTATTATCTTTCAATCGTGAAGTTGAAATCCAGATTTGCCCTTTTTGCTTTATTGCCTGAGCCGCATTAGATAAAATATTCATAATAACTTGATTTATTTGGCTTCGATTACACTCTATTAATGGTAAATCCGAAAAATTTAGATGCACTTCAACTTTATTCTTAAGCTCACCAGCCAGCAACTGTAATGCCCCCTGAATGCTTTCGTGTAAATCTAATCGTGAAAAAGTTCTTTCTTCAGTTCGAGAAAAGTTTTTTAAACCTATAACAATATCTTTAACTCGTCTTGCCCCATCTTCGCAGCTTGCAATTAGTTTAGGTAAATCTTTACTTATATAATCTAAATCTTTTTCTTCTTTTGCTTTTAATAAATTTTCGGGATGCTTTTCTGCTATATCAACTAAATCCAACAAAGATTGAGAGTACTCCTTGAGTGGATTCATATTTGAATAAATAAAAGCAATTGGATTATTAAGTTCGTGAGCAACACCAGCAACTAATTGACCCAAACCAGCCAACTTTGCCGATTGCACAAGTTGTGATTGAGTGTCAATTAACTCCTTATTTGTAATCTCAAGATCTTCTACTTTTTTCTTAATTTCATTTCTTGCTTCAATAACTTTACGACTCATTTCATTAAAAGAGGTAGTCAACAATCCTATTTCTGTTTCACTCTTAATTGGGATTTCTATCACCTGATCTTTTAAATGCAAATTTTCAATTGCATCTAACAGATCATACAAAGGGCGCATTAATGATTTTGAAATAAAAATAATCATTAAAAATAAAATTAGCACTAAAGTACCAACTACCCAATAAAATGCTTTTGTGATGTTGTCTAAGGTTTGACTCATTTCTTTTTTTGAAGCACCAAGTACAAGAAAAAAATTATTATCTCCCCATTTGATCGGAGTAAAAATAAATCCAACAAGATTTCCGCGCATTGGTAAGTTCAATAGTTTATGAGATTGTGAATATGATTCAAAATTTGGTGCAAAAAAATTATCTTTATAGAGTTCAAAATCAGAATGTGATCCTGTTATGATTCTACCATTAGGCTGTAGAACAATTGAATACATCTGCATACGTTCATAAATACGCTTTAAAAAAAAATTATCTAATCCCAAAGTTTGCTGGACAAATCCAACAGTTTTTCCTGCAAATTTAACAGCTTTTAAGGCTACCAATTGCAATTTTTTATTTTTTGAAAAATCTATAAATAAAACTTCTGAATTTAACTCTAAATCTGCAATCATTGACTTTGAAAGTAATATTGCTTGCGAGTTATCTGTTTTTTTTATTTCAACTTCATATTTTGAGTTTTTAAAAAGATGAACTAATAATCGACCCTTTTCATTATAAAACAACATATCTGTAGCCACGTCTGAATTGAGCCAGTCAGTAGCTATCTCACTTATAATATTTTTATTTTGCTGATAAAGCGCCTGAATAAGTGTTCGATCTTCAGAATATTTTCTCCGACGATTCATCATCGCTTTGCCATAATCATCAATTATAATTTTAATTTCACTAACATTACCTTTCAGGCGCTCCACTAATTCATTATCTAATGCTTGTTGAAATTTTTTTATAGAATATAATGAAATAAAAATAGTTGGTATTATTGAAATAATTAAAAACCACAAGATTAAAATTGTTGTTAAAGAATACCGTGGTTTTCTGTGCTGATTCATTATTAAATATTAACTTTTTTATATGAAATTGCATAGATCGTAAAGCTCAACAATAGGCCATAGTATAGTACAAATATTTGATCTAATAATCTATTCGTTGTATGGACTCAAGATGGACTCAATTGGGACTCAATTGGGACTCAGTTTGGGTTTCACTTGAGCTGTACTTTCTACTAAAATTTTTAAATTTAATATTGTTTTTTTAGTGTCATGGACTTGAGTCTCGCCCTCTATATAATTAATCTTACCTTGAAGCTTTAATTCTTCTAGAAGTTTAATTTTATTCTGTTGTGGCACAGTAATTATAAATTGATTTGTCTTTACTTTATCAACTGCAAAAATACTTGCTCCTGATTTTTCAATTAACACAGGTATTTTTTCAATTGTATATTTTGAGTTTGCAACTTTTAATTCTAATACGACATCAATTTGTGAATTTTGAACTTCATTATTATCATTTACATGACTTGCTAAGTGAGTTGAATTTATTTCTTTAGCAAAATTAATAACTACTTCTGATTTTGATTTCATATTCAATTTATCAAATACCGCTTTCCAAGGCATTAAAGTCATTAATAATAAAAACACAAATCCAATACCCATGGCTTCAGCAACCCACAAAATATTAACATTCCAATTTCTAAGATTTAAATTTTTCTTTAGCGTTTCTGTAATTCTGGGTTGGAATGCAATTTTTTTTATTACTTCTTCTTTTGCAACAGCTTGAGTAAGGTGCTGACAATATGTAATTCCATACAAAATATCGTCTAATTCTTTAGCTAACTGTTGATTTTCTTGAATAGCTTTTTGAACAGCATAATTACGATCTGTATCAAGTGCATGAATGGCATAATCATATAATAATTCACGTGCCATAAATTCTGAAAGATCACGTTTACCTTTAATCAAATAAGGAACTAAGGGTGTTTTTTCTCTTTCAATCATATCGTTCCCCAATTCGGACGATTTAATTGCCCAAGCAAAGAAAGGCCTTTTCCCAATCTATATCGAATCGTACCTTGTGAGAGATTGAGAGCATGAGCAAGGCTTTCAATTGATACATTCAAAACATTTACCCATAAAACAGCAAGTCGTTCATTTACAGCACTTCTCTTTTGGAATTCACACCAAGGTGTAAGATCTAAATGATCTGGCCATGAAATTATTGATGAATTAACTATTGTAATTTGTTTGAGTGCAAAATTTTGAAAATTTTCAGTAAATAATTGATTACAAACTTCTATCAAAAATAATTCATCATTTGAAGAACCCGCAGAACTTGTTAATTTTTTCTTTTTATACAAATTTACTGCTCGAGCCGTAAAATCTACTGAAATTTTTTCTTCAAGTGAAGAAAGATAAAAAAATAAAAGCATTTTTTGAAAAGCAATGGATTCAGTCATAATGTAATTAAATATAATTCATTTTTATTAAATGAATAACTAAAGAATTAATTACAGACTAAAGTTTGTATTTAATTTAATCAATAGTAAGAGTACGTAGTAAGTCTAATTCATCAAGAACTTTGCCTGATCCAAGCACAACACATGTTAACGGATCTTCAGCAATTGAAACAGGTAAGCCTGTTCTTTCTCTAAGTAAAACATCAAGGTTAGCAAGCAAGGCTCCACCACCTGTTAATACAATACCATTATCAACTATATCTGATGCAAGTTCTGGTGGTGTTTTTTCAAGTGCTGTTCTTACAGCATCGACAACCTCAGAGAGAGGGTCCATTAAAGCATCATTAACTTGTGAACTAGAAATTTCGATTGTTTTTGGAGCACCAGCAACTAAATCTCTACCTTTAATCTCCATTATTCGCTCTTCTTCAAATGGATAAGCATTTCCTATTTGAATTTTAATATTCTCGGCAGTTCTTTCACCAATCAATAAATTAAATTGTCTACGAACATAATTTACGATGGCTTCGTCAAATTTATCTCCAGCAACTTTAATTGATTTACAATAAACGATACCACCTAAAGATATTACAGCTACACCTGTCGTGCCACCACCCATATCAACAACCATGTTACCACTTGGCTCTGTAATAGGTAGTCCAGCTCCGATAGCTGCTGCCATTGGCTCTTCAATTAAATAGACTTCCCTAGCCCCTGCAGATTGCGCCGACTCTTTTACGGCTCGTTTTTCAACTTGAGTAATCCCGTAAGGAACGCAAATAATAATTCGAGGACGAATAATACCTTTTTTGCCACCCATAGATTTTTGAATAAAATATTTTAACATGGACTGAGTTACTTCAAAATCAGCAATAACTCCGTCTTTAATTGGACGAATGGCAACGATACTCCCTGGAGTTCGACCTAACATTTCTTTTGCTTCTTTACCAACAGCAAGAACTCGGTTTTGCATTCCTCTATGATTTTTTTGAACAGCCACAACTGAAGGCTCATTTAAAATAATTCCACGTCCTTTAGCATATACAAGCGTATTTGCTGTTCCTAAATCAATGGCTATATCATTTGAAAAGTAATCTGAAATTTTATCAATAAAACTCATTTCATCCTCTGCTATTTTAACAAATTAAAAGTTATCGAAGTTATTATGAAAATACAAACTTTAGATTGTATTTTCATAATTCGGGGTGATTGAAAATCACCCCAAACAAACAAAAAATAACTGCTTATGATTATGTCTGATATAATCGCGAAGCGATCAGACTTAATCATGAGAAGTTATTTCAAGACAAGAAAGTTTTTACTGAAACAACTTTTTTATAAACGTCATCTACAACGTGTATATTCTTACTAAAATGTTTGCTGTTGCCAAGCTAATTCGTGCCGAATATGGTCAACTAATTTATTTTTTTCATCATTTCGTTGAGATTCACTCCAATTCAATTCGTTTTGCATATGAAGAGCTAATATTTCAGCAAGCTCAATTCCATGATTTTTTTCTGCCAAAAACAAAGGTGTTCTCCTCGTAAAAAAATCTACTAAATGTAAACACATTGTATTTCTCACAGCATGATGAAGCTCCACTTCCCACATTGAAAGTTTATTCAATTTTCCAAATTTTAAAATTTCTTCGGCTTCCATACCATGTCTTTCAACTAGAAATGAAACTTCATTCAATTGCAGATGAAAAATTTGACTCCAAGATTGAGCTAAATATTTTGCTTTGTCTAATTGATCCACTGTGCATAAAGGGTTTAAAGCCTCATTTGTTTTAGAATTACAAAATTTTACTTTTGATTCGATATCAAAACATTTTAAAATTGTTTCCACTACATCTTGCGACATCTTGCGATACGTCGTGTATTTGCCACCCATTACAAAAGTGATTCCTAATTTTGTGTTTGAAATAATTTTATGTTCGCGACTGGTTTTACCTTCAGTTTTCGAACCATCATCAACTAGTGGACGAATACCTGCATAAGTTGCAATAATATCTTTTTCTGTAAGCTGAGCACCAGGAAAATACTCTCCAACAATTTTTAGCAAATATTGAATATCATCTTTTGTTGCAACGACTCCATCAAGCTCACCTTTAAAGTCAGTATCAGTAGTTCCAATAATTATCATATCATGACGTGGAATACCAAAAACAATCCTATTTTCTTTATCAACCGCCATAACAACCGCATCCTTAAGTGGTAGTCGATCTTTTTTTAAGGTGATATGGATTCCTTTGGTTGGCCTTAATTGTTTTTTCCAATGAGGGTCAAAATGAGGGGCCACTGAGTCGGTCCAAGCTCCTACACAACTCACCACATGTTTTGCTTTTATTTGGAAATTACTTTTTGCTTTATCAAAATCATTAGCCGGTTCTAAATTTTTAACTTTAATCTGATGATAAATTAAAGTTCCATTTTTATCAACTTCATGGGACCAATCAAGGGCTTCAACATAATTCGCAACATCCGCACCAAAACTACAGGCAGATCTAAGCGTTTCAATGACTAGTCGGTCATCATCCATATAGGCATCAGAATAAATAAAGGCTCCCTCAAGCCCATTTGATTTTAGTAAAGGCATATGATCTAAACTTTTCTGAGGACTAAGTCTTTCATGAAAGGGACTTTGAAACAATGAAAGGATATCGTACAACCACATCCCTAAACTCATTAATCCCATTCCTACTCTTGAATCTTTATAAACGGGCAAGACAAATCTTAATGGATGAACTAAATGAGGAGCAATTTCATATAATTTTTCCCGTTCACTTAATGCTTCAAAAACTAATCCAAACTCTTTATTTTCAAGATATCGAATTCCTCCATGTATTAATTTACTAGATCGAGAACTCGTACCATATGCAAAATCATTTTTTTCGACAAGCGCCACACTCATCCCGCGAGAAGCCGCATCTCGGGCAATACCAGCACCAACAATTCCACCACCAATAATAAGTAGGTCATAGGTTTTATTTCTAAAATTCGAAAGACTTAGTTGCCTATCCATTATGTCCCTGCCTTCGTTGTTAAAATTTGAAAAACCTGGGGGTTCCATTGCGATATTTTAATTTGATTTTGAAAAATCAGTTGAAGCTCTTGAAGTTGCGGAAAGTATATTTTTTGAAAATGTTTATCTCGGCTTAATTGAACTGCCATTTTTGCCACAGCCTCTAGAGACACATGATCTACAAAAGAGATATGCTCAACCCATAATGATTGGGTTTGACCATCAATAAATAGCAGGGGCTGAGCAAGAAAATAACCCATCAACTGATTCTGTAAATTACGAGCCATAAAACTCCATCCCGCCTTGAGATAATGTTCCATAGCTTCAGGTCGCCATCGACTGTTCCAACGTTGAAGTGATTGTTCAATTTCATCTGAAAAAATAAGTTTTAACTTTTCGTTTTCAAATTCTTGAAGTTCCTCAAAATGATTATGTTCTATCAAGGTAAAAACCAGATTCATATGACTTAATCATTATCAATGTCCAAGTAAATGTAAACCTCTTTTTGATCATTCCCAACAAACAAGAAAATATCTGTTTGTGATTATGAAAAAGTATGATGACTCCATCCCCGTTGAACTGCAATATTTTTAAGTTCTGATTCTGTTTGATATAATTCTGTATTTGGACGAGCACTTGATACTGCTAGTTTAATTAATTTTGAACACTCTAGTAACTGCAAATCTCCCATCGTATTTCCAGAGCAAAGTAAAGGTGTAACTTGATCTGTATATTGTAAAAGTTTTTGTGACTTACCTTCTTTATATGTAATAGTTCCTTTTTGGCGTTCGCTCACAACACCATTTAAAACTTCTGTTTCTACCCCAAGAACATCATCGTAATGCAACCCCAAAAGTTCTGCAAAGGGCTCAACAGCCCATTTAATAGAAGCCGTCACAATAAAAACTCGAATACCTTTATTTTTTAACCAATGTATTAATTTTCGTTGCGAAGGAAATATTGGCCAGTTTTTAGATTCACGTAAACAATCTCTACCCCATTTGCGAACTTGTTCAATTGGTAAACCTTTATTGATTTGCGCGAGCCATAAATAAGCTCCTTTAGGATCATGGGCTTTCCAATCATGATAAAACTTCCAAGGATTTTCGGGTAAATTTTTAAGATTACATTTATTTAATTGGTACTCAAAAAAAACTTCTCCAGCGTCAATATCCCAAAGTGTTCCATCTGCATCGAAGGCTGCATAATGAGGTGAAGGATTATGAGTTAAATAATTTTCGATTTCAGTCTCAATATTTGCTATAAGATCTTTTGGATAATCGTTAAAAAGCTTCATTGTTTTACCCCTTATAAAAATATTCTAACGAGTTGAAACTCGGATTATGTTCGTAATTATTTATTTTACAAGAGATAGAAGCAAGTATTTATATCTTGATTTAGATATAGTGTTAAAGGAGTTTTTGTTTAAATGAGATTGCATTATTACTTTATCCATCCAATCTCCTTCAAATACTTGGCAAATAACTTTCCCAAAAAAATTAAAACACTTTTCTTGCACCGTTCAATACTTCTTGGAGTTTATCAGAATTCAAATCCCCTAAAGCTTTTACTGATTGATTAATTAAATAATCACAACTTACGTGGAATAATTGATGTGTTTCAATAACACTGTCATGGTCTAAGACCGTAAAGTTAGGATTAAATGATATACAATCTTTTACTGTAATAGGAATTGAATGATTTGGTACTAATGTTACAGCCTTACCCGTTTGCTGACTAATAGAGCTTCTGATAATGGCACAAACTAAAAAAGACCCAGGCCTAGATCTGTTAATAATTGCACTATTACTCAATATCAAAATTCGATGAGGTATTTTTTTCCCTGGCGGATAGGTTAGTGGTGGAATATAAATTCGACCTTGTTTCATCTACTTAACCTTCGTTAAAACAGGCTCGTCCATAATTTCCGATATTGCTTGCAAGCTAGACTTATCAAATGCCTCAACTATTTCAGATTCAAGGGGTACAATGTTTTCTAAGCCTTGTTTATAATATGCTTCAGCTCCAAGCTTAAGTAAGAATGCACCAATAGTAGCATCTTTGCCTTCAAAGCTAGGCTCATATTTTTTCATCCATACAAATAGGTCTTTCACGTCCTCTGGAATAGTTACGGTCACCCTTTCAGGCGAATTTAAATTAGACACAGAACCTCCTGTTGATAATAATACACTAAATTCGCATAAAAAACAACATAAAATTTTATGTTGTAATTGTTGTTCTTAGTATTGGCATTTTAATCTAAAAGAAAATTATTTTATTTAATAAAATCATATATTTAATACCTGCTCTTGATAAAGTCTGTTCGCTTCGCAATTGTACGAGACAAAATCCTTCGCCGTTATATGTACTTTTGATTATACGATATGTATTTGATTTAGATATATGACAAAAGAAGGAACCTGGGAATTGTTGAAACTAACCAGTCTTAAATATATATCCCAAGGGTTATTCGAAAAATCAGCTTTTGTATAATCTTCTGCTCTTACTTGAATTGCCAATACATCTGGCTTAGTTTGCAGATTTAATTGTTTTAGTTTTTCAACTGCATAGTATTCAAGACTTCGGTGCGCACCATGAAATGTACCAATGATTGTCACTGATGTTTTATTTTGATGTAAAAATGTAGAGAATGAACTCATATTAAACCAATGAAATAAATAAATATTATTTTAACATTCATCTTTAAGTTAAGACTCAACAATCTTACCAATTAAATCATATTCCATACTATCGGTGATTTTAACGTAAACCATATCACCAACCTGAGCTTCGCCTTCATTAATCAAAACAACACCATCAATTTCTGGAGCCTGTTGCGATGTTCGACCTTGCAATAATAAATCTGTTTCTTCACTAAAACCTTCAACTAAGACTTGAACTGTTTTACCAACAAATGCTTTATGTTTTTTTCGACTTATTTTTTGTTGCATAGACATTAATTTATCGTGGCGATCTTGTTTAACTTCTTCTTCAATTTGATTTGCCATTTTTCCCGAAGGCGTATTCTCTTCAAGAGAGTATTTAAAACAACCAACTCGATCAAATTGATTATCTTTTACAAAATCCATCAACTCTTCGAATTGCTCTTCAGTTTCACCTGGGTAACCCACAATAAATTGTGTTCTTATCACAGCATCTGGAATTTCTTTATGAATCATATCTAAAACCGAAGTAATCTCTTCTTTTGTCATTTTACGATTCATTGTTTTAAGAACTTCGTTATTGATATGTTGTAGTGGCATATCAAAATACTTCACTAATTTTTTATTATTTTTAATCAATTGAACCATCTCAGGAGTGATTCCATCTGGGTAAAGATACAGTACTCTAACCCACTCAACGCCTTCAATTTCTGCCAGTGCTTTTAATAGATTTTCTGGAGATTCTTTAGCAGCAGGATTTTTTCGTCGTAAATCCCAGCCATAATCTGTAAAATCATGGGATATAATTATTAACTCTTTAGCACCATCAGCAACTAAAAGTTTTGCTTCACTCACAACACTTTCAAGTTTTCGAGATTGAAGATTTCCTCGAATGAGAGGTATTGCACAGAAAGCACATCTCTTTAAGCACCCCTCCGAAATTTTAATATATGCACGGTGTTTGGGTTGTGAGTTTACCCGAGGAGTTTCTTCTTCTTGCAAGTACGTTGGTAAATTAAAAAATGTTTTTTTAGTGTTACCTTCATCATGGCTTTTTAAAATTTTAGAAATATTTTGAAATTCACCAGATCCAATAAATAAATCTGCCTCAGGTAATCCAGAAACTAAATCATCTTTATATCTTTGAGTTAAACATCCTGCCACTACAATTTTTCGTATAGCACCATCGGATTTTAGTTCTGACATTTGTAAAATTCTTTGTATTGATTCTTTTTTTGAGTCTTCTATAAAACCACATGTATTTATTACGACTGTATCAGCATCTTCAGCCTCAGAAACAACTTCATAACCGTCTTTCATCAAAGTGCCAGCCATGATTTCGCTATCTACTAAATTTTTAGGGCAACCTAAACTTATGAAGTGCACTTTTTTATGTTTAGGAGCATTGGGATCAAATTGTTTAAAATTAAATTTAGTTTGATTTGAAACTGACTCGTTCTCAGTAGTAGACATACACCCTTACTTTCTTAGATTGAAGGTGAGTTTTATCACCCAATAATACGAAATCAGTACCAAAATCGTTTAAAAAAAGAAATTAAAATTATAATAAATGTAGTCTTTTTAAGAAAAACATGAAAGAAGACCTTAGTTAATTACTCTATCCATTATCTAAGTATTTGTAATTAATAACAAAAACATGATTAGTTATCTTTTAAATAGTACCATATCTTTTATAATATGGTTTTTAAAATTATCATCAATTTCATCCCATAATATTACATCAACCTTAATGGGAAGATCAGAGTCTTCAAATGCATCAACTATTTTTCTAAATTCTGTTTTTTCTATTTTCTTCTTCAGGCAAATATCTAGATCTGAAAATTTTTCCGCAGTCCCCTTAGCACGAGATCCAAAAATAAAGGTACATTCATTTAATTCAAATTGCCTTAATATATCTTTAACTATATCAAAGTGTTTTTCAGATAATTGGAATAAGCTCACTTCAAGGCCTTTAGTTTTTGTATTAACTTTTCCATTTCGGTATCAAATAAATGAAGATCATTAAAAATTGAATTTGCAACCAACCTATTATAGGTGTGATCAGTTCTATTGCGGTCACTAGTGAAATCAAACCATAATTCAGGGTTCTAAATTAAATTTTCAAGAGCCGCCTCACGAAAAATAGGCCTTGGACTATTTAAATCCTTTCCTCTAAACACAAGAATCCTTTTTAAAGATTTCCAAGCTAACTCATAAGTAAATTCAAAATACTGAATAACTCCAGCCTTTTCTAAATCTGATTTTGCAATTTTTAAGGCTTCATGAAATTGATCATAAGCCATTAACAATGGTGAAATATCAATATTTCCTTCAATAATATAAGGCTTAGTTTGCATGATGACTTCCTAATCTTAATTTTGAATCAAAATCATAAACTGTTTTTAATATTCTTGAACAGTTATTCCTTTAGGTGGTTTAAAAGAAAACATAGTTGGTTTGATTACCTCATTAAATTGTGTCCCTCGAAACTCAAGCTTAGTTAAGTTTTCTACTTCATCGATATATTGAAGCTTAACTAATCTATCAAGCTTGGTGTCTATGGTTAATAAAATGTCTTTTACACCTAGAGTATTTTTTATCTCTTTTAATTTAAAAGTTTGATAAATTCCGTCAATATTATCTGGGGCAACTTCAAAATATTTTTTGAGAGGTTTATCACCTAATAATGAAGTTAGTACTAATGGTGATGATTTTCCTTTTTTGAGTTTTGTTTTTGCAACTTGTGGTGGTGATTTGAACTCAGCCGGTGGATATTGAATCGACCATAATATTGATCCATCATAAATAATTAAACTTTTACTTGGTTCTTCATTCGTCCAATGCAATTTGCCCTTTGAAAAACGAATGACTCCCTTATAAACTGTTTCTTTATCTAAGATTTCGCTCTTTACAGTTTTACGAACATCAAGAATGACTGTATCTGCTTGTTTGTAATTTTTCATAACTTTATCAAGATTGGCTGGATCAGATTTTGCCGCTGATAGTGATAATGAAAACAAAAAAGAAACCAAATTCAAAAATAAAATAATAAACGTAAAATTAAATCGAAACATTGAAACCTCTATTTTTCAAAGGCACTTAAAATTAACTTCCAACGGTCAAAAATGGGGACAAATAAAAATGTCAGCATACTAAAATTAAGCCACATAAAAAAAGACATCCACTGTTGAGCTGATGATTTTACATATGTTATGAGTGACTTTATAATAAAAAAGACAAATGGTAATACAAAAATTAAATAAAAAAAGCTTGTATGCACAAACCATGGTGATGCTATGGCAACAGCAATATATAAAATCGTATATATAATAATTTGTTGAAAAGTTTTTTCAATGGGCACCATTGATGGTAATACGGGGACTCCGCCTTGGGCATAGTCATCTTTGTATTTTAGAGCTAAAACCCAAAAATGTGGAATTTGCCATAAAAATAAAATTAAAAATAAATAAACTGAATCGCCCTTAAAAATATTTGAATCGTTAGCGGCATATGCAATTGTAACTGGTAAAGCACCTGGGATTGCACCAGGAATCGCCCCATATACCCATTTTGGTTTCCAATAATATGTATAAATACCGTTATAGAGAATTATAGTTAAGACACCCAAAATAAATGACTCTAAAGAAATAAATGCTAAAAATAAAAGTCCCAAAAAGATAAAATTAATACTTATTATCAAAGCAAAAATTGGATTTAATTTTCCTGCAGCAATGGGGCGACTGGAAGTTCGTTTCATTTTACTATCAAGTTGAATTTCTTGATACTGATTTAAGGCTAAACTGCCAGAACTTAAAAAATATAGCCCAGCAAGGACTAGGCCCAAATGAAAACCATCAAATACAGATTCCACTGAAAAAGAGGTAACATAACCTGCTACCCCTGATAAAATCACAAAAATAACGATCCCAATTTTTGTGAGATCAAAATAAGCTTTTAACATGTATTAGTGTATACATTAAAAAATTATAAAGTACTAATAACTTTAATTCGAGTTGCTATATCTAATGCACAAATAACAAAAAGAAGAGCCACAAAGAAAAATGCAGTTGCAAAAATTCCTTTATTAATAGCTGAATCATGTTTTAAATGCATAAAATACGCCATTACAAAATAGGCTTTTGTTGTTGCAATAATAAATGCAATGGGAGCTGCTAGAGCACCTAAATGCAATACGTGAAAAACAACTGTTAAAATTGTTAAAACAACTAAAGCTAAAAATACATTCATGTAGGTGCTAAATGGTGTTACGTGATTATGTTCATTCCCATGAGACATTTCAAATTCTCCTTTTCGTATCCTTGTTAAGACTATCCAATTAAATAAAGAATTGGAAATAAATAAATCCAAATTAAATCAACAATGTGCCAAAAAAGTCCAACACCCTCAACTGGAGTATAAAAACTAGAACTAAATTCACCCTTTATTGTACGAATTAATACCCAAGTGATTAATCCCATACCAATTAAAACATGAAGACCATGTAAACCAGACATAACAAAATAAAATGAAAAATACAGAGCTAGATTAGAATGTTTTGCTTCTGTATAAGCGAACCATTTACCTGGAAATATACCTAAATGAAATTTGTGTTGGTATTCAAAATATTTGATTACCATAAAAGTTGCGCCACAAAGTAAAGTTACTACTAAACTTAAAACAGCTTTCTTTTTATCATTTTTTTGACAGTAAAAAATCCCAAGTGCCATTGTAAATGAGCTAAAAATTAAAACTAAAGTATTAGTAAAACCCATCTTCCAATTTAAATGACTAGCACCTTCTGCAAACATATCTGGATATAAAGAGTGAAAAATTGCATAGGCAACAAATATTGCACCAAACATTAAAATTTCAGTTGCCATAAACAACCAAATTCCTTGTTTACTTGCTTCATATTCATGCTGTGCACTTTTAAAATGGTGAGCAAAATGATGTTCACCAGCTGCTACATGTCCGTGTCCGTGACTATCTGTACTCATATGGCCCCGCTGTAATTGTTGGTTCTACATCAAAGTTGTGATGTGGAGGTGGAGAACTAATTGTCCACTCCAATGTCTTTGCACCCCATGGATTTGCAGGAGCTAATTCACCACATTTGATGGCTCTAATTATTGTTATTATACCAATGATCATCCCTATTCCAATCATGTATGAACCTAAAGTTGAAATTTGATTCAATGATGTAAATGCAGGAATATAATCAAAATATCTTCGAGGCATACCATTTGCGCCTAAAATAAATTGGGGAAAAAATGTTACGTTAAATCCAATGAAGGTAAATATAAAAGATAGACGAGCCCATCCTTCATTGTACATTCTTCCAAACATTTTTGGAACCCAGTAAAACATACCTGCCATTAATGCCATTAATACACCACCGACCATCACGTAGTGAAAGTGAGCTACCACAAAGTAAGTATCATGAAAGTGAACATCAATACCGATTGTTGCCAGCATGATCCCAGTTACTCCACCGATTGCAAATAAAAATAAAAAACCTAATGCATATAACATTGGAGCTCTAAATTGTATTGAACCTTTATAAAGTGTCGCAACCCAGTTAAACATTTTAATTGCAGTTGGAACCCCTACTAACATGGTCAAAAATGAAAATAAAATTCCAGCCACTTCTGATTGTCCACTTACATACATATGGTGACCCCATACGAAGAAGCTAACTGCAGCAATACCTAAACTTGAATAAGCAATTGCTGTATATCCAAAAATTGTTTTTCTTGAAAAAGTTGTGATAACTTCGCTAATGATACCCATTGCCGGTAAAATCATAATATAAACTGCTGGATGGGAATAAAACCAGAAAAAATGTTGAAACAACACTGGGTCCCCACCAAGTGAAGCATCAAATATTCCAATTCCTAAAACTTTTTCTGCAACTAAAAGTAAAAGAGTAATACCTAAAACTGGAGTTGCAAGAACTTGTAATATTGAAGTAGCATAGATCGCCCAGCAAAAAAGGGGCATTCTATTCATAGTCATCCCAGGGGCTCTTAATGTATGAATTGTTGCTATAAAATTTAAACCAGTAACAACTGATGACATCCCCATGATAAATGCAGCTACTACCATTGTAACTGTAGAAGCCTGAGTCTTAATACTGTATGGAGTATAAAAAGTCCAACCAGTATCAACTCTTCCTGTAAACAATGTTGAAACTGCTAATAAAGCTCCAAACATAAATAAATACCAACTTAATAAATTAATTCTAGGAAAAGCCACATCTTTTGCTCCAATATGTATTGGAAGAAAAAAGTTTCCTAAAATTGCAGGAATTCCAGGTATAATAACCATAAATACCATGATAGCTCCATGATACGTCATGAACTGATTATAAGTCCCAGCTTCAACAATTGTTTTACCTGGAGTAAACAGTTCGGTTCGAACTAAAAGAGCAAAAAGTCCTCCAACTAAAAAGAAAGTACAAACTGAATACATGTAAAGAATAGCAATTCTTTTATGATCCAGAGAAAAGAACCATGATTTTAAACCAGAAAATTCATTAATATAATTTTTTCCTGAGCTTGTTGCTGCCGCCATTTTTATTTCCTTTTTATTTTTGACCTTTAATAAATTCAATTATTCCAGTTAACTCTTCTTCTGAAACTTGCCCTTGAAATGCAGGCATTACCCCTTTTGGAAATCCTTTAACAATTTTAACATTTGGATTAACAACAGATTCACGTAAATAATTTTCATCAACATTAACAGTTGAACCATCTTCAAGATTTTCAGCCTTAGAAAATAACCCTTTAAATGTAGGGCCCACTTTAGGAGACCCATCAAGTGAGTGACAAGCAACACAACCTTTTTGGTTGTATAATTTTGCACCTAATTCTACCCCTGATAATTGACTAGCATCAGTTTCAGCAATCCATTTTTCATAATCTTCAACTGAAACGACTTTAATTTTTCCCAACATTGCAGAGTGACTAAAACCACAATATTCAGTACAAAAAATATGAAACTCACCCATTTTTTCTGCTTGAAACCACAAATTAGTATAACGGCCAGGAACCACGTCTTGCTTAATTCTAAAACTTGGAACAAAGAAACTATGAATAACATCTGATGATGTCATTATTAAACGAACTGGCTTTCCAACTGGAACTACTAATGGTTCGTTATTTGAAGAATAAGCTTTTTTTCCACTTTTATATTCAAAAGTCCAATCCCATTGTTTACCATAGACATGAACTTCTAAGGCATCTTTAGGCATATTTCGCATGTTATGATAAATCGACCATCCCCACGCAAAAACTCCTAGAAAAATTACTAGTGGAATAAAACTCCACAAAAATTCTAAAAATGAGTTATGAGAAATATAAGCTGTTTTATCTTTATCTGTTTTTCTTCTATATTTAGTGACAAAATAAACCATACCACCAAGTAGAATTACACAAGATATAAAACTTGCTGCTAATAAAAATTTGTACAGATTATCCCAATCTGCCGCAATTTGCGTTGCCTGAACTGGTGCAAATGATGAACCTGCATTAGCTATCGATAACCACCACAACATGTACAATACCCCTTATACTTTTTAACTTAATTAAACTTTAACTAATTTTTGTTTTCTACGATTTTTCCACCAAAAAGATGCCAACCACAATACAAGAATCATAATAGTAATGCCGCCACCAATTTTCATAATATTTATGACATAGGGGGAATATTTACTTTTATGTTCATCATATCGAAAACAAAATAAAACTAATTTATCAATAAAAGTTCCCAATTGCCCATTCATAGATTCATTGAGAGCTAATCTAATATCATTGGGTTGAAAAAATACTCCAGGCAAGTATCTATTAATGGTACCATCTGGAGATATAATTATTGCTGCCGATGGGTGAGACCATTCATTCATTTCTTCATTCCATTTATACTTAAAACCAACATCAGATGTAATTTGCCCAATAGTTTCTTGATCAGCAGTTAAAAAATGCCAGCCAGATTGAGTGCCTGGTCTATTATATTCCTTCATATAGGACTGTTTTTTGCCAGCTGCTAAATCAGAACCTTCTCTTGGATCAAAACTTATTGCGACAACATCAAATTTTTGTCCAACAGACCAATCTAATCCTCTCAAACCTTCTGTTAAGCCATTAAGATGGTAATTACATAAACTTTTACATCCATAATATACTAAGGAAAGAATAATGGGTTTACCAGACTGTAAAAACTGACCAAGGGTTACACTTTCACCCATTTCATTTTTAAAAAATAAACTAGTTGTAACTTTTCTACCAATATGGGATTCAAGACCCACTCCCTGTAAAGCCTGCACAGACTCATTTGCCGGAAGCCCAGCTCGAGTCATAGAATTTGGAGCTGAGATTGAATTCAAACTAAACCCCAGCAAAGTTCCAAGTAATACAATTTTACATTTGGTAAAAGTTAATTGTTGTTTCATTTTATTTTGATTCAGGACCAAAAGTTTTTAATTTAGCAACATCATCTTGAGTTTTATTGTTAGTGATAGATCTAATAAATTGAACCAAGGCCCAACGATCTTCTTTTTTAACTTGTGCAAAACCAGGCATTGAAGTTCCAGCTAATCCATTTGAAAGTGTATTAAATAGAGAGATTGAATCACCTCCATTTTTCCACTGACCCTCAACCAAATTTCTAGGTTTTGGATTTAGCGCAGCGCCAGCAGCCCCATCACCCAAACCTTTTTCACCATGACACATTGAGCAGTTAGTTTGAAATACAGTTGCACCGTATGCTGCAACATTTGCATTTTCAACCCAAGGCTCCTTTTCTTTTGTAATGTCAAATTTTGGTTCATTAGATTTTGCCATAGCACTTTCTACAGATTTAACATTCTCACCGAGATCAACACCTGGATGAATAAATATTAAATATATAAAAAAGCTTACAACAAAAACCATTGTAAAAATAAAAGCGATAAATCCACCACGATTGTAGTCTTGACTATTATCAGACATAAAGAAAAGCACCTCTTGTATTTTTAAATTAAACCTAATTTCTGCATTCAAAACACTATGCTGTCATCAAAAAATTTCTAAATAATTTTTTCGCAACAGGTCGATCTTAAAAATAAAAAATTAAATTGAGAAAAAATTAATACCCAAATTTATTTTCTAAAACTAACTTACAGAGTATTTTTAAATTTTCGTTAACATAACTTAATAGGATTGATTTTAGATTTTTATTCAAATTCTAAAATCATTTAATTTATATGATCAGTAAACAAACAAGAGAATAATTGCTTATTAATAGATTATGTCTACTTTAATTAAATTAAAATATTACTAACAAACTAAAAGAAATGGTTAAAAACTTAATGACTCAAAACTCGATTGATTCTCAAATTAGTGTTGATCAAGTCAATACCACTAACCAAGTTGCACTTTTTTCTGTAGAACAACTTAATAAAAAAATTCGTGGCATAATAGAAACTCAATTCATGGATGTGTGGGTAAAGGGAGAAATTTCAAACTTCAAAGCTCATTCTTCAGGGCATTTTTATTTTAGCTTAAAAGATTCCCAATCTCAAATACGAGCAGTCATGTTTAAAGGACATAATAGTCGCCTCCGTTTTAAACCTCACGATGGTCTTGAAGTTGTTATTCATGGACGAGTAACACTATACGAACCTCGTGGCGAGTATCAAATTACTTGCGACAGCATGGAACCCGTTGGCGCAGGGGCTCTTCAAAAAGCTTTCGAACAATTAAAAGTAAAATTAAAAAACGAAGGACTATTTGATCCTTCACGAAAAAAACCTTTACCACCACTACCCCGACATATTGCGATTGTTACCTCTCCAACAGGAGCAGCAATTCAAGATATGTTGAATATTCTGCGCAGACGCGCCCGAGGTATCGAAGTCACAATTGTACCTTGCATTGTACAAGGAGAGGCCGCTGCCCCTGCGCTTCGTGAAGCTTTTATTAAAGCTTCAACACTGATTCCGAATATTGATGTTATAATCATTGGACGCGGCGGTGGCTCAATTGAAGATATGTGGTGTTTTAATGATGAAGAATTAGCTCGCTTAATTGCAAAAAGTGAAGTTCCAGTAATTTCAGCTGTGGGACATGAAATAGATTTTACGATTTGTGATTTTGTATCTGATGTAAGAGCACCTACCCCTTCCGCAGCTGCAGAATTGGTTTCAAAAAGTGCAGATGAGTTAACTCAAAAAATTAACTCCCTCTATAAAATGATTTTAATTTCAATTGATCGAACTTTAAAAATTTATAGACAAAATTTGAATAATAAATCACATAGATTGATTGATCCTAAACGTAAGATCCAAGATTTAATTTTAAAAAATGACGACTTTTATAATCGTCTAACATTTGCTGGACAAAGATTTATATCACGAAGAAAAGAGATTTTAGTACTAACTTCAAAACGTTTAATCTCCCCTGAAAAACTATTGCAAACTAAAAAGACAAGTCTTGAAGTAGCACTTTTTAAATTATCTTCTGTTTTAAATAAAAGAATGGAACTGAACAAATCAAAACTTTATCAAAAAATGGCAGTGCTTGATTCTCTGTCTCCTTTGAAAGTAGTTGATCGGGGTTACTCCATTGCGCAAACTGAAAAAGGTGATGTTATTAAATCAGTGGAACAACTTAAAGTTAATGATTCAATACAATTGAGATTTGCGAGTGGCAAAGCTAAAGCCATTATTACTGAGCTGAGTTGAGTTGAGTTGAGATTAGTTGAACTAATCTTAACTAAATTTTTTTGAGCTAAATTAGTTTAAAATGGATTATTAAATATAAAATTGATAAATAATTATTATTACTAGAAGGATAAAATACAACTATGGAATTTGAAAAAAAACTAACCAGACTAGAAGAGATCGTACAAAAAATGGAAAAAGGAGATGTAACTTTAGAACAATCTTTAAAATTATTTGAAGAAGGAGTTCAGCTATCTCGCGAGTGCCAAACTCAACTCACTGATGCTGAAAATAAAATAAAAGTTTTAACAGGTTTTGACGAAAACAATAAACCCCTCACAAAAGATTTTAAAAGTGACGTCTGATAACAATAAATCTCTATCTAATTTTGAAAATTTCTTATTAAACCATTTTAGTTTTGACTCTAAAATTGAATGCCCAATTTTAGTTGATTCAATGAAGTATTCTTTATTTAGTGGTGGAAAAAGATTTAGACCGCAACTTATTCAATTGGTCTGCGAAGCCCTTGATATAAAACCTTCTGATTACATTCCATTTGCTGCTGCCGTCGAATGTATACATACATATTCGCTCATTCACGATGATTTGCCTTGTATGGATGATGATTCCGAAAGACGTGGAAAACCCACAAACCATATTAAGTACGGTGAAACCACTGCTTTACTTGCAGGAGATGGATTATTAACTGAAGCCTTTCATATAATTGGTAAGTATTATACAAACAAACCATCCATTGGATTAAAGTTAGTACAGCTATTGTCTTACTGTGCTGGCCCACAGGGTATGGTTGCAGGTCAACAACTTGATTTATTAAATTTAGACGATAAAAATAAAAAAAATAATGATGATTTTAAAATTAACGAAAAGTCATTTTCTGCAGAAAATATTTTAATGATTCATAAATTAAAAACAGCAGCACTAATAAAATGTTGTGCCGAGGGAGCAGCAATCATTGCTCAAGTAAGTCCGGACAAACAATATGATATTTCAGAGGCTGGCGAACTCATTGGACTTGCTTTTCAAATTAAAGATGATTTTTTAGATTTCGATGAAAAAAATCCTGAGCCCTGCAATTTAATAAATTTAATTGGAGCAACTCGAACTCAAGAGATTTTAAATGATGTGAGCAATAGAGCTATTCAACTTCTTGAAAAATCAAAAATCAAATCTGATTCAATTACAGAGTTGATTCAGTTTAATTTAAATCGCAGTAAATAAATTTTAATGTTTATATCTCTAATATTAACATATTTTAAAATACCTCCAAAAGCTCTTTTAGAGTTTCTGATCTATTTCAAAAAGATTATAGCCAAAACTAAGTGAACGAATATTTTTTGGTTTTTCCCCTAACCCTTCCCTAAGTTCTTCAGCACTGGCATTCGTAACAAATCTTACTTTATGATTTAATGACCACTTTTTCAATAGGGATAATATTCTTACGCTCTCATTATAATGGGGATAAATAGGATCCGAGGAATCAAAAAATGCAACATCACCTTCAGAATAGATTTCTTGAATCATATTTTCATTTTGCTTAACTTGTATCATTGTTTTCTGCTCCGGAGCAAAAATTGCATCATTATTTGAGCCCAAACAGACATCAAGTTCTCGCTTGATACGGAAAGTATCGTAATACGAAGGCGCAATTAATAAGTACTGAAAATTGAGTTCTGGCATTTTCGAATGTATTACTGCCGGCCGCACATCTCCGGAAATTAAATCAATAAACTTGCCAACTTTACTCAAACTTAACTCTGAAAAAATTTTTGTAAACAATGAATAGGGATCTTTGTTCTTTGACTTTGATGCACTTTTTGGAACATTGAAAATGATATCCAGGATTTTTAAACCAGGATTGTTTCCATCTAACCAATATGATTTAGCCCACCTACTTAAGTTAAGCTCTTCTTCATTCGTGAGTGTACGATACTCTATACTTTTACTTATACTGATCATAATTGAATTTAGCTCTTGCGGATTTTTGACTACCAATTCCCAATTCTGCATATAGAGTTCTGCCAAAATAACTAAATCTTTGTTAGAGAAATAATTTAACTCAGTTTCTATCGCAGACGAAGAACCAATTTTGGAATCTTCATTCATGGCTAGATTCAACAATCTATTGAGTTCATCTATTTCTTCACTTGTAAGTTTTCTATTAAGTATATCCTCTGAAAATCGCGATGGGTGCTGCCCAAGAAAACCAGGATTTGAATTCCAAAACTGCATTGCTTTCCAATTCATATCTTCGAGAATAAGAAACTGCTGTGAATGATCAAGAAATTCTCTACTACCTATTCGGGTTACAACTCTGATGGCTTTGTGTTTTGCTACCTCTCGAAGCTTTTTGGTCATTACAGCCATAATCTCATTCGAAGAATTTGGTTGGTAAGCGAAAAAGAGGTCACCCCTTACTAATGTAAAATCTGGGGTGGAAAAATCAGCATGTACGTAATTTACGTTTCTTAACCCATCTTGCTGAGCAACATTCATTGCAGGTTGTATCCGATCCATCCAAAATTCGTAACCCACATACTTTAGATTTGGGTACTTCTTCCCGATAAGGATTCCAAGTCGTCCCAGTCCACTACCCATATCAACTACAATATCACCGTCTTTTAAATTAGCTCGCAAAAGCATTTCATCGAGCAATCGATAAGAAGTATTGTAGCCATCTGGAAGTAAGTGCGGCCATGTTCCTACTGCTGTATCGCTATTTTTATGTACAGGAGCAAGTTTCAGGTTAATATCTTTACGCGAAAGTCCAAATATAATATCTATAAGCCAATCGTCAAATTTGTGAATTGGATCTAAGGGGTTTATCTCCAATTGAATTGCTGCTCTTTCTTCGGGGCTGAGTACCAATGGAAATTCTTTAATCACTGTATTTAACCAATTGTTCAACAAAGCACTTTCTGAATTCTTATATTCCCAATAAAGGTGAGCAATAACCTCCAACGGAGGTTTACCTTCCAGTTCATTTACTGACAAAACGGGAGGTAGAGTTTGGGTTAAAAATTGTCTAAATTGGGCTCGGTATTTATCTACAGCACTTTGGTTAAGAATAAAATGTGTGGATATGGAGTTAAAAATATTTTTACATAAATTCGCAGCAAAACTATTTTCAGAATGCAAATTTAAAAAAATAATCAAAATTTGTAGTATCAATTTAACACTTTTTGACAAATTAAACCTCCAAAGAATTGATACGATAACATTACAAATTTGGTGTTATTAATTTTTAATATTATAAACCGGAAAGCATATTAATATATAAATATACATCAAATTGAATAATTTTGAAACTGTAGAGTTTTAGACTAACATTTATCTTGAATGTAGAAAGTCTTTACGGCGCCGAACATGTAAAATCGTTATGAAGTTATTTTAACATTGAAGTGACAAAAAAAAGTCGCCTTGGATACTAGTTTTAATTTACTTAAATGTTTTTCATTAAACTCATTACTTTTTAAACAAAGCTGAGCAACTATTTTTCGAAAAAGATTTTTTGATCTTTGCAAAAATATCTTGAGTATAATTAATAAAATTAGTTTTTTTAACTTTTGTCGGAATTGCAATTTCAGGGGATTCTATCGGATTTAATTTTAACTCTTGGGATAACTTAGGTTCTTCATTTTGAATTTCACTAGTAATAATTTTTTCTTCGAATTGACTAATCGCAGATTCTAATTCCTTTATTACTAATATATCTTTATTACCAAAACGTCGTTCATTATCTAATAGTTCATGCAATTCAGTTTTAAAATCTAAATCCTGCATTAGTTCATTATCCGTCTCTAAAGAGGATGTGAGTTTTTTTACTAACTCAAGTCTAATATCTTTAGAACCTTTGATCCTCGATATAGAACCGCATGTAAAATCTTGTATTATCTTAATCAACTCTCTATTACAATTCAAACCTAAACAGGTCAAGTGCTGCAGTCTTTCTGCATTTGAAACTTTAATACTTCTTTTATTATAATTGTTTCTATCTTTGTCATAATTTAAAAACTCACTCAAAAATCTTATTAATATATCAGAATCTAAAGCTAAAATTGAAAATAATGATTCAGTAATAATTTCTGGAGCATCATGTTTTTGAGTTAGAAATATGATTGTATCTAACATTTGTAAAATAACCTCTTTATTTTTTATTTTATCTGTTAATTTTTCAGAAATAATTTCCCATATTTCCTCTGGAATTTTTTCTCTTTCAAAAAAGATATCAAAAATACTCCTAGAATTAAATATACCATAATTTTTATTATCAGGATAAATTACGAGTTCACTTTTAATTGCCTCTAGTAATAAATTATCAATTTTATCTGATTTTAATCTTTTATCATTAACAATAAGAAAAAGACCATGTTTAAATAAATCGCTTCTGTAGTGAGAGGATAAATAACTTTCAACTTCATAAGTCATCTGATCTATAGGGCTATTTTCTCTATTTAGTAATAATAAAAATGCACTTATTCGTAAATTATTTAATTTAATAAGATCATTTACTGGAATTATACTTTTATTCTCAAAATTATTAGCAATTAATGATTCGACTCTTGCTGCAAAATTTGGTGGCCAATATTTTTTCTCATTTATTGCATCAACCAATCTAAACAGTGGTGCTCCTGCACGTAGTAATTCAAAATTTTTTTCAATATAATTCCAAATATCTTGTGGCCATGGATCAATTTTAACTAAAATAGCATTTAGCCTAAGCCTAAAGCTAGTATCCTTTTTAGGGTTTGCAATCTCATTTAATATAAGATTAAAATCATTTTCTGTTAACTCAATATTATATTTAATTTTATAATAAATTTTATCTAAAATAATATAGGATTCCTCAAGTGCTTCCTTATATTCTATGGAATGCTCATTTGAACCATTTTTAACAAGCTTTGACAATATTGAAGCGATACTTTCAGCTTCTGGCTCATGTGCTGAGTAAAAATCAATCTCATTTTCTCGTATTGAATTTGCATAATAATTGAAGATCTCTCGGTCGTATTCAGCTTTTTTTTGTGGATCTGATAAAACTCTATTAGCTTCATTAATTTGCTTATATTTTTTCTCATATAATTCAACATCTTCTTTTGTAAAGTCTTCTCCCAAATATTTTTTAATGCGATCTGGGTGATACCGTAAAGCCAATTTTTTATACTGTCTCTTTATAGTTTGTTCACTTGCACTTTTATCAACTTCTAATATTTTATAAAAATCATCCTTAGCAAACAATTCACTTTCGAAAAAAAATAAAAGAATAATACATAATATTAACTTTATTTGAAATGAATTTATAAAATTCTTTAAAATGATCACCTTTTATTCCTCTGTATAATTCTTTAATACTATGCAAACTTAACGCCAAATTCTCATTTTACAAAGATTAATACTTATCTAACTTTACAAAAATAACCACACTGTTTAAAATTAACTAAAAAAATTATTTGAATTAGACATGTAGATTATAAGAAATTGCAATAGATCATAAAAAATAGGAACCATTTAGTGCTATTTTTTACTTCCACCGCCTATTACGAAAATTAGTTAGTCTTTTCACTATCACTTGGTCCACAAAGAAATTCTTGAGTAGGAACTGCTGGTATACTTTGTATACCAATTTTCATTTTTTTGCGATGATCATTATTATTTAAATCTCTAGGTTCAAAGGAAATAACAATTGTAGATCCAAAATCATAAAGAGAGGAGAGTGGTATCCAATATGTAACAAATGGAATTTCATTATCTCCAAGTAATTTCTCTATTGGAATTTTATCAATACCAATTATAGTTTTTGAAAGCATGAGCCCCCCATCAATATAATCAAACTGAAAATGCAAATCACCATCAGGTGTATTATATGCATAGAAGGAAGTCCCTGGAAAAGGACTACCATTTTCATTTAGTAAAGTATGACACTTCAAAGGCTTTTCTGAAAAAGTTTGAAAAACTGGTGGGTAAGTTTCAATACCACTAAAAGTAAATGCAACCACTTTTCTAACTCGTTTTGAATTAGTAGCACCATAAAATCTGAATACTTTGTAGAGTGCTTCATGTACAACCAAACCTGCTTTATTTGTATTATTCAATTTTTTCCAAATTTCCCTATTTATCAAAACTTGATTCTGACTTGTATAATTCGCCAATTGTTCATATTCACAATTTTTAGGTGGCAATATTTCATGTTTTGAGTCTTCTACTGGAATTAATCCTGTACCGTCAGGTAACATTTGATTACTTTTAATTAGTCCAATAATAAAATTTGCGTAAAGTCTTAAATTTTCAGTAAATTGAGGTTCTCGCCCTTTTCCTATTCGTTGAATCATTGTTTCGACTTGAGACTCAAATGAATCCTTGCTAATTACAGGCTTAACTTTATGCTGAACTCTTCCTTCATAAAAATCAAAAAGCTCTGCTGATTTAATTTTTCCTTTTTTATTTCGACATACAACACTTCTACCACCTCCACCATCCAAGCCTCCACCTCCAGATGGGTCAGCCATTAAGTGACAACTTTTGGTAAGGATGACAACTATGAGCGGAGTAGTTAATTTTTTGAAATATTTAGTGAGAGAAGAAATCATATTGATCCTTTTTGCTTCAATACCAGCAATAGCGATGCCAAAATACATTTTTATTTATCTTTTATTATTTTGTGAAAACTCAAACAATACATTGTTTTTATTTTCAAAATGCAGCGTGAATCACGGCGCATGATTTTGTCTCTTATAATCGCAATGCAAATAGACTTTATCATGAGCAGTTATTTAAAAAAGATATCCGATTGCTAATCCAACTCCGAAACTGTTATAAGCAGATTTAAGATTACTTATATCATTAGAATTAGATGGACCTGAAGTTTGTTGAATTTTTCCACCTGTTAAAAGATTTCGATTTGAAATTTCTAAATCTAAAGTCATGTTGTTTTTAAAAACATCTCGAAAACCAATTAACATCAGTCCGAGTTGAGCACTTTTTGTAGCATAATCTCTTTTTTGATTTTCAGAAGTGAATTCGATTTTAGTACCACTAGCATATTGTAAACTTAAACCAACATATGGATGACTTTCACAATCAAATAAAAAGAAACATTTATCTAAAAAAGTGCCAGTGCCTGGTCGATTGAATGCTTTATCAAAATATTTATATCCCATAGACATCGAAGGTCCTATTGCATCTAGTGCTGTAGAAAAAGAAATGACATGATTTTCAGATATAAACTTATCAGCAGAAATACCTAAGACACCTCGACTACCGAAAATACCGAATCCCGTATTAATATTGAGTTGGCCCTTTTCAAATGCCATTAATGAAAAAGAAGAAAAATTAAAAAATATAAACAAAATAAATTTAATATAATGTGTAAACATAAACTTCCTTATATGCAAAAAAGAAAGGATAACTTTTTAAAGTTATCCTTTCGCATAGATTTATATAACTATTTATTTTCAGTTACAGCAGAGCAACCAATGAGTCTTTTTTTTGATTCATTAATTAGAGTAATTCCATCTACCCCATTTGAACTCGCTAGTATCAAAGTTGATTTATCTGCTCTACTGAACATTGCTACAGTGATTTTTCCATTCGCTTCAGATTGTGCTACGGTGTACATCATCTCTCCTTCTTGCAGTAGTAGATGATTCTGAAAATCATTTGAATCAATTGGTAAGGGCGGCGCAAGTACATCCTTGTAGACACCTTCAGAATCTTGATTCTGCACATAACACAGTCTAGTACCCGCTGATGCCCCAATACTAAATACTAGTATGGCAATACTGAATAATATTTTATTTAATTGCATTTTCATTTTTACTCCTTTGATTTTAAGATCTTATCAATCTTAATTATTGTTTAATGGCTCCAATGAAATGAATATAAATAGATTTGATTTTAATATCCTTAAAAAAATTATTAAATTTGGGTACTTTTATTAGCAAAAATGCTCAACTTTACTACTAACATTCCGATAATATTGATAAAATGGAATCGATTTTTAATTACAATAATTATAGAAATTTTTTAAGAGATTGGCTTAAACATCAACCAAAGCGAGGTCGTGGTATTTTAACTGTTTGGTCTAATATTCTTAGAATTGAAACATCAGTAATGAGCCAAATCTTATCAGGAAAAAGAGAATTGACCCCAGAACAAGCTTTAGAACTTCAGTTATATATCGGTTTAGGCGAGTTGGAATCAGAATATTTTAATACAATAGTTCAAATAGAACGAGCATCGACTCAAAAGTTAAAAAATCATCTCAAAAATAAACAAGAAAAGCTAAAATCGGAATCATTGCAACTCTCTAAAAGATTAACTCGCGAATTAGTAATGAGTGATGAACAAAAATCAATATTTTATTCAAGTTGGATATATTCAGCTATACGACTCTCAAGTTCTCTCAAAGGGCCTCAAAATATAGATTCAATATGTAAACGTCTAAGTGTAGAAAGAGAAAAGGTAACTGAGATACTTAATTTTTTAGTTTCTACTGGATTAGTAATCGAAGACCTAGGATTATATAAAATGGGACCACAACGTACTCACCTAGAAAAAACTTCGCCATTTATTGTTAAACATCATACTAATTGGCGATTGAAAGCGCTACAGCGATCAGAAAATCTTACTGATGAAGAATTAATGTTTTCAGGTCCTTTATCAATAAGTAAAAAAGATTTTAAACACATTCGAGATGAAATTGTTTCATTAATTTCAAAAGTTAGTGAAACCGTAAAAAATACTGATGCCGAAGAACTCGCTGTTTTTGAAGTAGATTTGTTTTGGCTCAAATAAAAAATATTATTTAATTGCTATTAACTTAAAAAATTATGATGCTAAAATTATTATGAAATTTGCAGACTCCCATTGCCATCTCACTAGTAATTTATTGATTGATCAGGTTGATCTCATTATCAAAGACTCCCAACATCTTAATATTGATTATTTTGTTCAAGGGGGTATTTGTCCTGAAGAATGGGAGCTACAAATCAAACTCGCAGAACAATACAAGCAAATTATTCCTGTTTTTGGAATTCATCCAATGTGGATCGCAGAGCAAAACTCACAAACAATTGAATCAGCATTAGATTTTTTATCAAAGAAAATTCATCTTGCTAAAGCGATTGGTGAAGTGGGGCTTGATTTTCGACCTCAATTTATTCATAGCCGTGAACTGCAAATTGAAGCTGTTCTTAATCAAATTGAAATTGCACAATTTAAAAATATACCGATTGTATGGCATCTCGTCAGGTGCTTTGAAGATATTAAAAATAACCCACTTATGAGTGATTGGTTTTCTCAAACAAGTGGGTATGTTCATGCTTTCAATGGGGGCTGGGAGCAAGCTCACTATTATTTGCAAAATGGTTTAAAGTTATCCGTCGGCGGTGCCGTAACTTTTCCGACCAATAAAAAACTACATGACGTAATTAAAAAAATAAATCTTGAAAGCTTACTGATTGAAACAGATTCTCCTGATCAAAAAATATTTCAAAGTCCAACTGAAAATAATTATCCCAAATATCTTTGGTCAATTGCTACTACTATTAGTGAAATTAAGAATCTTCCTGTTGAAAAAATATTGGAAAGGTCGACTCAAAACTTATTTAGTCTTTTAAATATTTCATACTAGTACTTTGGTCTGGTTTAGTTAATTGAACTATCTGTCATATAGTAAATATATTGCCAAAAAAAACTTAAAATGAGGTGATCACTAGATACACAAAGGAGGTCACCCGTGAAAACCCTGATAGGATTGGGAAAGAAATTTTTTTCCTTTTTTATTTTATTTTCAATACAATCTATAACCGTATCTGCAAATGATTATAGTTCAGATCATACTCCACAAGCCCTGTATAATTTTATGAGTGCTCGCCAAAGAGCTTCTGATCAGATCAATGAATATGAAAGCTCGAATAATATTTTAACTCCATCTGATTATGAAAAAATTTTAGAATCAATCCGAAGTCTAAAAAATGAATACTTACTAATTAATCGTAAAACTCTAGATCCAGAATGGCTTTACAATGCTCAATTTCAAATTAGATTTTTAAATCAAAAGTTACACGTTTTATTGCAACAGAAACTTACTTTAAAACAAATTTCTGTTGAACAAAAGCAATCTATTGAATATGAAGCGCAAATTTTGAATTCAGCAAACCAAAAACTCTATAAATCCCCTCAAAAATCAATTCCTATATTTGGAGTAAAGGGTTCTGATTGGTCACTTTCAAAATGGATCAATGATAAAGAATTTTATAATTATATGTACGAGGATGATGAAGTCGTATATAGAGGTTTACGACTCAGATCTGGAGATATTATTTTAAATCATCCAATCGAAAAACCTGTTGGTATCTTTACGGCAATTTCAGATACCAGAAGTGTGTACTCACATGGTGCAATGATTATCTTTTACAAAAGCAAGTGGGGACGATTACCTATCGTTGTTGATGTCCATGAACGAGGAATTCGTGCAGTACCACTTCATCATTATTTGGGGTCAAAAGTTATTGGCTATGGAGAAATTTATCGTTATGAATCACCACCAGAGAATTTTGAACAAAAATTAGATAAAGCAGTTAAAGTCCTAATGAGCAAACCCCATCCCTACGACTTAACAGGCTCTGAAGATAGAAGAGCGTTAAGTTGTGTCGAAATGATTTCATTTTTATTAGAATTAATTGGTGAACCAAAAATAGAACTTAAACATAAAATTAGTGATAATATTTATAAAAATATTCTACGATTTGGTAAATTAAATTATCAGAAATTTCAAATGCCAAATGATGTTTTTGAAGATGAAAGATTTAAGTACATTGGCTATGTTGATAATACTTTAAGTTTAGAAAATTTAATAGCCAATGAAGTTTTACTCGATCTATTTCGCGAAAAAATGGAAAATAAAATTGTTAAGCGAGGTAAAGATCTCGAACGAACTTTTGGTGAAATTGCAATTCGAGAAATGAGAAATAAATACTCTTTTTTAGGGTACTTTTTGTTACAAGCCACAGGTTTTGATCGATCAAATTTTCCTGCTGGTGATCCAGGCTTACTAACTGCTGTTAATTCTATTGACACAATTTTTGCAAATGTGATGAATCGTTGCTTGAATTTAAATAAAAATGGCAAACAATCTTCGTGCTATAAATCACTAAATAATTTTATAAAAAATCGTATACATACATTAAATAATTATTCAATTCACGATATTAAATCTGATGTCTATATTCGAGTTACCATGGATATTCAGTTATCTAGTTTTGATCAGTTATTTATTAATTAATAATATTCAATTATTAATATTCAATTTTTAAAGTTACTATTGAATCTGAAGTTACAGAACTTGATAAATTAAATTTTGCATTAATATATTTAGGGGGACCAAATTTATTTTTTGCCCCCTGAGTTGCTCCGTAACCTTCCGTAGGTATTCCTACAAAGTTTGTGTTTATCTTTTTATTTCCATCTTCATCGTGATAGGCAAATGCAGCATATTCACCCTCTGGTAAATTATTAAAATTAAATTCAATTTTATCTTTACCATTTAAGTCCTTATATTCTTTGTTTATTGCAAATTCAGGTTTTGTTGGAAAATATTTTTGATTTTTACTATCAAATAACGTAATTGAAACACCGCCATTTCCTGATTTTAAACCTTCAATATTTACTATTAAATTTAGATTTGAACTTTTTATATTCTCATTAGAATTTGCAAAAAAAGGATTTAAAATTAAAAACATAAAAATTATTAAACTTGTGAAATAGTTTCTAGATTTCCAAATTATTGGCTGTTTAAAAAATTTATTTGCTAAAGAAACTAATGAAATGAAAATAAACATAATTACTCCTATCGGAAAAAATAAAGCACCAATTATTGAAAACTCACCTTGTGATTTTTGGTAAATTCCAATTAATAAAATAAAACTTAAATAACTCCACCAAGTCCCAGTACCAAGTAATGCTGCAATTACTATTACCGTTTCTATCCAAGTGAAAAGACTGGATCTGCTCATGCCTAATCTAAAATTTCTCTGCCATCCATTTACAAACTCTCGAAAACTTGAATACATATTAGTAGAATAGAGATTTGCCTTAGTATATACTAAATACTTTTTATTTAATTGAAAACATATTTTAGCGAGAGCTAAATCTTCTGCTAATTCGGATTTTACAGAAAAATGACCGCCACTGTATTCATAGTAATCTTTTTTGAAAAGCAAGAATTGTCCAATCGAAAAATATCGCAAACTACTTGGATTTTCTTGATGGGAATCTGTAATCATCGTTATAAGAAGATAAAATGACCCAATTAGTTTTTCCCAAAAATTAATTGCTAAATGAAAGGGGTTACCTGACATTAATGAAGCATTTTCTTGTTTAAACCAATTTAATGCTCTTAAAAGTTGATTTGAGTTATGTTTTGTATCGGCATCTGTAAATAAAATATAATTAAAATTATAATTATTATTTTTTAAAAAAAGATACCCCTGATGGCAGGCCCAATTTTTTCCAGACCAATTTTCTGGTTTCATTTGAACTTTATGAATTATGACTCGAAATTTTTCAGCCACACTAACAGTGCTGTCATCTGATTGATCATCCACCACTATAATTTTAGCACCATAGGATTTTGCTTCTAATAAAGATTCTAAAATAATTGGTAAATTTTTCTCTTCATTACGAGCAGGAATTACTATTGCCAACTCCTCAAGAGAATTTTTTTGATCTGATCCATCTTCAATTTTTGAATCTTGCCTCTTTTTATTTTTAGTAATAATTGGTTTATGAATCAAACGGTAAAAAAAAATGCAAAAACCAAATATAAATATCAATTCTCTCATTTAGATAACCACATTAAAGTATCTGCAACTCCAATGTATCCACCATCATACCATTTCCACCAGCTCAAAATCATAATTAAATGACCAACTAAAATAAAAAAATGACTCCACATTTCTATACGGTCAGAATTTGCCGTAAGATATCTATGCCAGTGAAGAGCTTCATCAAAAAAACTATACACAACTGATAGAAAAATAAAAACCAACGCAGGAATTCTTACAATTTCCGAATGTGAATAAGCTAAACAAAGAAGAACTACACTCGTTATTCCTGAAAATATAGTCATATGGTGAATTAAAGCTTCGCCTTGCTTAAGGACTTCTTTATAAATTGTTCGATGACCTATGGTATCTATTGCAATTGCAATAACAAAACAAAATATACCAATAGGAATATTCCATACATAATTAGGATACTGAACCCCATTTTTAAAGCCTAAATATAAAAAACTGGATACTACAATTAATAATCCAAACATTAGTCCGTTCCAAATAATATAAACTAACCAATCTTTACCATTAAACAATCCAACTCTTCCAACATAAGTTTTAAAATCATCGAAAAATAATTTAACTTCATTCATACTTTATACCTAACTTTAAATAAAAAAAAGATGCCTTAATTATACAAATAATTTTTTCAAAACCAGTTAAATAAGTTCTCTTTTTAAATGATTCAATACCAATTTTTCTTATTTTATTTCCGATTCCTTGATAAAGAAAACTTGCAATGCAAATACTTAAACCTGCACGAAAGGGAAGATATTTTATTCCTTTTCTTCCTTCAATATAATATTGATCGGACCATTCTAATAATTTTAAAACATTTTTAAACAATTTATCATGAATATCTGAGTTCAAAAAAGAGACTTTAGTTATTGAATATTCATCTAGCCAATCTTGTGGGATATAAATTCTTTGCATATTAAAATCTTCAATTACATCACGTGAAATATTTGTAAGTTGCATAGCTCGTCCTAATGAATCTGCGTATTTTAAAGCACTTTCATCTTTTACATCTAATATTGGACACATTAATAAGCCCACTATACCTGCTACATGAAAACAATAAATATCCAAATCTTGTTTCGATCTTACTGGATACTTTGAAATATCCATTTTAAAGCCAGCAAGAAGTTTTAAAAAATTTTCATGGGGTATATTATAATCGTTTGCAATTTGTCTTAAACCATAAAATGGGCTTGTTGATTCAAGTTTTGTATTTTCAAATAATGCAATTTTGGTATTTTGATATAAAAATTCAAGAGCACTTTCTGCTTCATTTTGAGATTGAGCTTTATCAATAATGTCATCACAATATCGACACCAACGATAAAGCAAATAAGCACCATTTCTTGATTTTTTATCTAATACTAACGATGCTATTCGAAAACTTTTCGAACCATTTTTTATAGCTGCCTCACTAAGTTTGAATTGCAAATCATTCATAGATTTGTATTTAACTCCATAGGTGATTCTTCTATTTTAACTTTCTTCAATGAATTAAAATTTTTATTCCTTGGAATTGATTGTTGTCTATCGTAGTCGTTAGCAATAACTTTACAGGTTGCTTTTGCTGATTGAACTACACCTGGCACTCCGGCCCCAGGATGAGTTCCCGCACCCACGAAATAAAGTCCTTCAATTGAGCTATCCCGATTATGACATCTAAAATACGCACTCTGAGTTAAAATTGGTTCTAAAGAAAAGGCTGATCCATTATGAGCATTTAAGTCTTTCTCAAAATCAAAAGGAGTATAAATTTTTTGAGTAATTAAATTCTCTTTTAAACCAGGCAAATAATGCTTATCTAAGTAATTTAATATTTTATCAGCATACTTTGGACCTTCGACATTCCAATCAATATCTGCTAACCCTAAATGAGGAACTGGAGAAAGGACATAAAAACCTTCACATCCCTCAGGAGCAAGAGATGGATCTGATACAGTTGGGGCGTGTAAGTATAATGAAAAGTCATCGGCAAGATGGCCATTTTTAAATATGTCTTTTAAAAGTTCACGATAACGGGGGCCAAATAAAACCATATGATGTTTTATATTTTCAAATTTCTTTTTTGCCCCAAAATAAATTAAGAAAAGAGACATGCTAAAACTTTTATTCTCTAAATTCTTAGTCATCTCAATTCCACGGGGACTTTGATTAAGTAGTTTTTTATAGGTATGCATTACATCTGCATTACTTACAACAAGATCTGCATTTAAAATCTGTCCATCTTTTACCTTCACACCTATAACTTTATTATTTTTAGTTAGAATTTGTTCTAATTCGCAATTTAAAATTAATTTCCCACCATTTTCTTCAAACAATTTTACAAATGCATTTACTAATGAACCTGTTCCACCTTTAGGAAAATGAACTCCCCATTTTTTTTCTAAAAAGTGTATTAAAGTATAAATAGATGAAGTTTGAAATGGATTTCCTCCTACTAATAAAGAGTGAAAACTAAATGCCTGACAAAGTTTTTCATTTTTAATAAATTGTGAAACAGTTTGGTAAACACTTTGATAGGCTTGAAGTTTTATAAGTTGAGGAGAAACTCTAATCATTGACCACCAGTCTAGAAAAGCTTCTGCCGATAATTTTTCATATCCCTCGATAAATACTTGCTCCGTATATTTTAAAAAATCCTTATAGCCCTCTACATCTTTATCACCAGATAATTCTTTTATTTGCTTAAGTGTATTTTCGAAATCTCCACTATAATCAAATCGTGTCCCATCTTCCCAACAGAGTTGATAAAATGGAGTTATTGGCATAAGTTCACAATAATCTTCTAGATTTTTTCCAACACTTGAAAATACTTCTTCTAAGCAAGGAAGTGCGGTAATTACAGTTGGTCCTGCATCAAAAGTAAAACCATCTTGTCGAAAAACATATGCACGACCACCTGGCAAATCTCTTTTTTCACAAATTGTAACTTCAAATCCTAAAGACTGAAGACGTATTGCTGAAGCAAGTCCACCAAAACCACTTCCAATTACAATCGCTGATTTAGCATCTTTTTTCGAGTTTTTATTAGTAAGCATGAGTTAGCCTTTCAAGAGTATTTAATATTTTATTTTTTAACTGAAGAGTGATTAAAGAATTATCTTTAAAAAATAATTCACACCAATCATTTTTAATTTGTGAGGATTTTATTTTTGCTCTTTGTTCAATGTTCAAGTCTTTTATTTTATTTTCTATACTTAGAATTTCAAATTCATTTCTAATTTGATAAATGAATTTTTGAAATTCAATTTCATCTAACACTTCAGCTAAAATTATCCATATAAAAGATGGTCTCAATAATCTTAAATCCTCATATTTTTTTTGCGGATTAGAATTAGATCTAAGGTTTCCGATATCATCATAAATTTGCAGGAGTTGTCCAAATCTGTTCCCAAACTCTTCAATGTTTTGAAATTTATCATTTGAGTCAATATTTTTTAAACTGGATAAGCTTGAACTACTTATTGTTTTTTTATATTTTTCTTGAGCAACTAAAAAACCTAACTTAATTGCTAAAGATGTAAGCGCTCCAGTTTTCAGTTCCATTGTTTTAAATACTATATCGGAAATATTTTTTTTTGTAACTCCCTCTAAAGAAGTCCCTAAATCTAGGGCTTGTCCTAAATGAGCATGCATCAAGGTTTTATTACATTCGTTAACAGCAAGTTGTTTTACTTCATTAGAGAGAGTTGAATTTTGAATCATAACTAATGGCCAAAAGTATAACCAGTTACCAGCATTTAACGCAATTGGAACTCCAAATAATTTATGTAAGCTTTCTTTTCCCCTTCGCACTTGGCTTTGATCTTCAATATCATCAATGATAAGCGAGCCAGAGTGTAAATATTCAATTACATTTTCAAAAAGTGTAATTAATATTTTATCCTCATCTCCAACTTCAACGGAGGTAAAATTGAAAGTACTCAATCCAATTTCGAATCCAATATTTATAAGATCTTCCCGAAAAGATTTTTTAGGTCGTGATAAAAAATCCTCAATTGGAACTAATAATGAATCATTAAAAATTTTTTTAACTGCTTCATTAGAATCTAGAATTGCCTCAAGTCCGGTTAACTTTATCACGGTTCACCAACCTCTTTTAATAACAAATTATTATCTTTTTTTCGAAGAACCTTTAAGGCAGCAAAAACAGATATTGGAGGACGTCCAATTAAAATCTTTAAATAATCAAACATATTAATCTTTGAAGAGTAAAATCTATCAATAGTATGATCTGAAAATTTATAAAATCTCTCAAAAATTTTATATCGATTTGTTGAATCTGATGCATGAAACATCATTTTGTTTAATAATAAATAAAATCGTTCATTCTGTTTACATTCCTTTTTCAATTTACGAATGATATTTAAATAATTCTCAGGATTAGGATTTTTTATTTTAGCAAGCTCATCTGAAATTCTGGCAACCCAGAGAAAAGAATATCCAGTAACTGGATGAAAAAATCCAGCATCAGCTCCAATTTTTATTTTTTCTCCCTGAGATAAAAAAGGTGTAGAAATAGGAATTGGTAATACACCTTGTTCTGTTCTTAGAATAGCCTCAATTTGCAAATTTTTATTTTGAATATATTTAAAAATTTCAAGCTCAATTTCTTTTAAGTTAATATCTTCGGTATTACTATATCTCGTGTCCTCAACAAGTAATGTATTCTCGTTGTATGGCAACACGTACATAAATCGAAATCCATCCTTTTGTTCAACAGTTGCGTCCATCAAAATTGGAACTGATATCTTATGTGGAAATTTTGTTTTAAATTCTAAACCAACAAATTTTTGAAAACCACAACCATTTTTCTTTAAATCTTTAAAAGAAATTTGATCATTTGATCTAGCATCTATTACAACTTTAGCATTTAAAATTATATTTTCTTTAGTTCGTACACTTTGATTATTAATTTCTATTACATCAACGCCAAAACTTAAACTACTAACAAGTTTATTTTTCATGATTTTAAAAAAGGAATCTGACGATATAGAATAATAATCTTGATTTATTTCTCGCTCATAAGAAAATCTAACATTATAAGTTTTCCAGTGATGTGAAATGATTTCCTTCCAATTTTTAATATTTTCGACATCTCCACCATGAAAGGACCATGTTTTATTAGAAGCGAAGGATAAATTTTTTTCTAAAACTTGTATATTTAAATGGGGTTGTTCTTGCTGAAGCCTGAAGGCCAAACTTAATCCTGACAATCCAGCCCCTACTATGATTATATCTTTCATACCAAACAATATGATAAAAAAAGATTATGTTGTCAAACAAATGTCTAAATATTGTCTAATTATATTTATAATTTAGTTAGACAATACCTAGACAACTATAATTTTATATGTAATAAAAATGTAAATGTTGACAATAAAAAATGTTTCTAAAATGACAAACTTATCCGAACATACCCTTCGCGCTTGGGAAAAACGCTATGGAGCGATTATTCCCGATCGAAGTATTGGTGGTCGCAGAAGTTATACTATCGAAGAAGTAAATCGACTCAAAATTCTTGCAAATCTAACTTTAAATGGACTTAAAATTAGCCAATTGGCTCAATTAAAGAATTCAGAACTTGAATCATTAAATATAGAATTTGAAAAATCATTTTTGAAAAAACAAAAAATAAATAATTCTGAAAGTAAGCAATTATTAGAGAATAAAAATTCGAATCCAGTCCTCGTTTTTCAAGACTCAATAAATTTTATACTTATTCAACTTAAAGATTATAATATTAAAGATATTTTAAATTCTATTCAAAGAGCAAGATGGCAATCTGATATTAAAGAATTTCTTTTAAATTTTATTTCGCCATTACTTAATCAAGTAGGGCTTGCCGTCGAGAATGGAAAAATTGATATCTCCCATGAACACTGTTTAAGTGCTATTTTAAAATATTATTTAAGCGATTTAATTTTTCAAATTTCAAATTCTTCTATACCTAGACCTGAATATATCGAAACAAATAAAATTTCATCATTTATTTTTGCTACTCCAGAGGGGGATTTGCACGAATTTGGTATTCAAATTTCTGCTTGTCTAGCAAGCCTTAAAGGTTATGATGTATTTTTTTTAGGTTGTAATATGCCTGAAAAAGCACTTCAAGCATGTTCGAAATCATTAAAAGCAAAGGTAGTTGTGCTTGGATGTATGGCAAACTCGAAAATGCCACCTTTAAAACTTTTTGATTATATTAAAAAATGTAAAAAAAATTTAAATCCCAGGACTCAATTGTGGGTTGGAGGAAATTTAAATTTAGCTTACCCAAGAGAAACAGCTATATTTTTAAGTGACAATGAAAATAAAAAAATAAAATTTATTTCTAATTTTAATGAATTTGATTCCACCTTAAATTTATTGTGAACTAAAACTCAAGAATAAAAACTATTGACCTTAATTTTGAAGCTTGGAAATTAATCGATTCAAAAATAATCTAAAGTCATCTATATATCCAAATGCAGCTGGTACAACTATTAAAGTTAATAAGGTGGAAGTTATTAACCCCCCAATAATTGATACCCCCATAGATGTTCTTTGAGCTGAGGCTTCATTTAAACCAATTGCAATAGGAATTGTTCCTGCTATTAATGCAAAACTTGTCATTAAAATGGGTCGCAAACGAACCTTAGCAGCTCTTAATAAAGCTTCATTTCTATCAACTCCATCTTGTATTAATTGATTTGCATAATCCACTAACAAAATAGAATTTTTTGCAACAACACCCATTAACATGATCATTCCTATCATCGAAAACATATCCAATGATTTGCCAGTAATAAATAATCCTGCAAAAGCGCCAGTCATACCAAATGGCAAAGCAAGTAAAATAGTAATAGGGGTTATAAAACTTTCATATAAAGAACCCAACACTAAATAAATTAATAACACTCCTAATCCCATTGCTAGAACCATATTTTGGATTAAAATTTTAAAATCTTCTGCTTGCCCTACATACTCATATGTAATTCCAGGAGGAAGTTTTAATTCAGGATTTGTTTGTAATAACTTATCTACTTCTTGAGAGATCGCACCAAGATTTCCATCGGGGCCGATATTTCCATCTATTAAGATATATCGACCTTTATTTAACCGGTTGATTTGCGAATAAGTTGAAACTGTTTTTAAGGTTGCAACTTTTTGAAGTGGTATCATGTTAAAATTCATATTTGGAACTAAGGTCGTATCAAATTGTGATTTGATCTCTCGATCTTCTGGACGTAAGCGAACTCTAATATCATATTCGTTTCCGTCTTTTCGATAGATCGCTGCGACTTGCCCTTCGGTACGCGCTCTTAACTCTGCACCCACAGTTACTGTTGAGATCCCTAACTTTTCTGAGCGACTTCTATCAAATGAAATTAAAAATTCCTTACTTCCCGTTCTGTAATTAGTGTCAACATCCACAAGCCCTTTAATTTTTTCAATTTGTGGTTTGAGTTTTTCTACAAAAGAACTTAACTCATCTAAATTTTCCCCTTTTAATGATAGCTGAAATATTTTTTCACCACCACCACCAATATCAACATCACTTACACCAATTACTGCCTGAGTATTATATTTTCTAAATAACTCTCTAACCTGTGATTTGATTTCAGAGGTAGAGTAATCTCTTTGTTTTCTTGGAACTAATCGCACATAGACATTTGCTTTGTTTGCCTCTGGGCGAGTAATAAATCCAGCAGTTGAGGAAATAAAATCCACAGATGAAAACTGCGACAACTCTTGTTCAATTGTTTGCACAAAAGTTTTAGTTTTTTCTAAGGACGTACCAACAGGTAATTCTAAAGTCACACGAAATTCACCATTATCACCTGCAGGTAAAAAGTTTTTCGGAATCTTTGAAATTAACAATAAACTTAAAAAGAAAAAACCAAAAGTTAAACCCAGAATAGTTTTTCGATGAGTCAATACCCACTTTGTAGTTAAAACAAATTTATCCTCAAGTTTATTTTGAAAATTATCAAAATAATTTAACATACGATCAACAGGTCCCTTACCCCGTTCATGATGTGCTACTGCTTTTGAAGCAAGAAAAGTAGAAAGCATTGGTGCCACTGTAAATGCATCAAATAGTGAAATTAACATTGTAAAGACTACTGTTAAACCAAATTGTTTGAAGAATTGTCCAATAACTCCATCTAAAAACGAAATGGGTCCAAACACTGCTATAACAACCATTGTTGTTGCAATAACTGCAAGAGCCACTTCACTCGTTCCTTTTATTGAAGCATTTTTTGGAGTTTCACCCATTTCAATATGACGAAATATATTTTCTCGAACCACAATTGCATCATCGATAAGTAAACCAACAGCCAATGAAAGTGCTAATAATGTTAATATATTAATTGTAAAACCACATGCAGCCATAATGATAAAACCGCCCAAAAGAGAATTTGGTAAGGCCATGCCTGTAATAAATGTCGATTTTGCTGATCCTAAAAAGAAAAATACAACCACTATACATAATAAAATTCCTAATAAAATAGATTCAGTAACATCAGCAATATTTAAACGAATAGGTCGAGCATTTTCACGAATGAGCTGAATACTTGCTGCAATACCTCGTTCTTTTAACAATTTATTTACTTTATTAAGCTTAGCTTGAACTAAATCTACTATTTTTACAGTATTTGAACCAGACTGTTTATAAATATTTAAAGCTAAACCTGATTCGCTCTTATATGAATTTTGCTTTGAGCGAAATGAAAATTTAGTTTCTTCTTCTACTAGTCCTTCTTTCACATCTGCAATTTCTTTAAGTTTTACTGTTTGATCCGAACCCAAAAAATTAACCGCAACTTCCTTTAATTCATTTACAGTTAAAAATTCACCAGCTGCTCGAACAATTGTTTCTGTCGACTCATTTTTTAACTTACCAACAGGAACATCACTTGATGTTTTACCAATTTTATCTATTATTTGTATAAGTGATAAATTATAATCTTGTAATTTACTTTTGTTGACCATCACCTGGATTTCTTTTTTTCGTCCGCCAAGGATGTTTACTAAACCAACACCTGGAATTGTTTCAAATTGCGATTTAATTATTTGATCAGCAACATCAAAAAGTTGATCTTGTGGAATCTCACTCGAAACAGATAATTGAGCAATGGGTTGATCTGCAGGATCAAATCTTCGTATTATTGGTTCTTTAATATCTAAAGGTAATTTACGTTTTATATTTCCAATTCGTTGCCGAATTTGCTGTTCAAGGTCTTTAACATCTGAACCAATTTTAAATAATAAAATAACATTGGATAAACTTTCAGAGTTCTGAGAATAAATTTTGTCAAGTCCCGTTAAACTTCCAAGTTCATCCTCAAGGGGTTTAGAAACAAGCTTTTCAATATCTTGCGGTGATGCTCCAGGATAAATAGTTTGCACAAATATTGAAGGAAAAGTCACATCTGGAAATAAATCAACACTCATGCGTTTTAAAGAAAGGAATCCTAAAACCAACATTAATAATACAATCGAAGTAATAAAAACGGGTCTTTTAATTGCAAGTTCAGCTAATTTCATAACATTCCATCCTCAAGTTGAATAAACATTTTTGCTTGAGCTTCAAGTTTACGTTGTTCAGTTAATAATTTCATTAAAGAGAGTTCTGAGTCGGCAACATCACCCTCTGCAGTAATCACCTGAGAGGTAATAGTTCGACCTTTAGATAATTTATCTTGCTCTGATTTGAAACGCTCTTTTTGAAAGGCATTCATTTGCCGGGCAATTTTAATTTTATTTGACATCTCTGAATGTCGCCTAACTATTTCAGACCAGGATGTTGTGCTCTCCTGAATCATTTTTTCTTTTTTTAAATGCGAGGCTTGCATTTCAAGTTGTGAAGAATTTATTATCGATGATTTAGCTCCATCATCAAACAACCACTTGAATTTTAGTCCAATAGAGGTTGTCGGGCGCTCAGAATCTGCTATTTTCCCAACTACTGTATTAAAATTTGAATCATAGTTATTTGTCTTATACATTCCATCTAGTGACAATTCAGCTTTTTGTGTTTCTTTAACTTCATGAACAATATTTACTTTAATTTGACTTTCGAGATGTGATGCATAGGCATCTAATCTTATCATTTTATTTTTTGTGAGTTCTCTCTCTGATTCAAAATTCTCAGTGGGTTCAAATTCAAAAACTGAAGCTCGCTCTAACGTATTTGCAATTTTGATTTTTATATTCTGAAATTCATCATTTGCTGAAACCAACTGAAGCTCACGAAGAGAAACTAACCCTTGGCTGCTTAATAATTCTGATCGATCACCTATTCCATCATTTAATCTTCTTTGGACCCAGCTCTGAATTTTTTTTGCTCGGTTCAAACTTGACTCATGAAGTTCTAATTCTTTTTTTGAGTATATAAAATCCCAATAAAGTTTTTCTGCATCTATTAGCACTTGATTAATCTGGATCGAATTCATTACTTTTTCTAATTTTTCTAGTACAGATTCACGCTGTGCTTTAAGTGTATTTGAATGACCAAAAAAATCTTTCCATAATGATTGCGAAAACATAATACCCAAATGCGAAACACCTTGAGTTGCCTGAAAACTAGCAGGTGAACGACCTTCCATATTGATATCTTGAGCTTCCGCTATGAGTTGGAGAGTTGTTCCAGTCCTAAATTTTTTTCCAAAAATAAGAGAGTAGTCTTTAATTTTTTGACGATCAATTATATATGTTGGACTATTTTGCTTTAATGATCTGTCATCAATTAATGAACCCGATATCTGCATATAGGGAGACAATTCAACATTTGTATTTTGATATTTTTCATTAATAGCATTTGAACTTTTTTGTAGTGATAAAAGCATTTTATTTTGCAAATTAACTTCTTGCAAATAAGTACTTAAATCATATTTAATTCGAGGTTCATTTTGTGCCTTAGTAATGACTGAAAACACTAGACAAATAATATAAAAAAAAATTAACTTTTTGCGATAAATGCGATAAAACATACAACCACCTAGAATTCTACTACGAATATTCATAGATTAGCGTAATTACTAATTAAACTTTTATCAATTTTTATTCATCAAACTGTCTAGTTAGAATTAATTATTGTAAAGTATTAATTTTTTATCACAATCTAACTTTAGTATGGTTTTCTCGACTAAATTCTAGCACAGATTCCCTTTCCAAGAAAGAAGGGCACTCCAAGAAGCAATGTGGGTTTTTCCTCAAAAACACATTTTAATTGGCTTTGGCTATCGCACGGATTTTCAAAAAGTCCGTTTGTAGAAGGAATAGTTTTTCTAAATTCATATTCACTTGTATACTTTTTATTTTTAACATCCCAATAAATTGGACATCGAACACCTTCTTTAGAATATAGTTTACATTCAAATTGAGTACTTGTTTTGCTTTTTTCACAACGAGCAATCGTCCTATCTACTATTGATTTTTTAAAAGTAGATTCATGCCAAAGAACACAATTGTCATCGCTAATATTAGACCACATACCATTTATTTTAGGTTGCGGTTCACAAACTCTAGTTACTAATTTTGAATTATTGTGCAAATCAACAGAACTATCAATTTCCGATTTAATTTTTTGAAAATCTGCTAATACTTTAGATTCTATTTGTTCTCTGAAAATAGTACCACAATAACTATGCATATATGTTCTGATAGAAATTTTTTTATCAACTTGAAATACTTTTGAAGTGAATAAGTATACAATTGGTAGTGCTTTAATATGATCACTTTGAATATTCGATCCAAAAAAAGAAGTCTCAGTAAACTCTGAATTTTCAGTAGAATACTTTACTTCAAATGTACAAAATCCAACCATGGGGTGTGATTCTGTTACATTAGGATAAATTTGCTTATTTTTATCATCTTTAATTAAAATATAGTGATAATCAAAAGAATCACCGTTAATTTTAATTTTTGATTTATTTATATTCACTTTTAAAGATGAAGCTATAACAACTGAAGTTTTTAAGCTATAAAATTCTGATTTAGAATCTTTAATTTTAAAACCCACCCTAAATGGATTTAATTGTAAACCTAAACTCTTATTAAAATTCCTCTGTTCTAAAATCGATTTTTCAACCCAAGCACGAGGAAGAGCTGGCCACTGTAAATCCTTACTTTCTGATGAAAACATTTGTCTAATTATTTTATTTTTATCAGCTATTGCATCAGTATCAGTAATATTTCCCATTGGTTCAAAATACTCAATTGATTTTCCAACTTCTGCTATTTTTGAATTATTTCTTTCTGATTTACTATCAGGAGAAACACTTGAGTTATTACTGCCTTTATTTTCGATATTCTTATTTTCTAAAATTATATTTTCTGGACTTTCAATTTCTTTATCAAGAGCTAAATCAATGTATCTTTTTGCTTCCATCAGCAAATTTACATCGCTCGATTCATTTGCAACAGCCCAAACAAATTTTGGATTTAAAATTAATACTAAAATTAATAATCTAACTAACATGATATATCCATATAGAAACCCTTAAGTTGGAATCATTCAAACTTAATTAATTCTCAATTTCAGGACAAATCTAATTAGCTTTTTAATATAATTCGACTTATTTTATTTAGTAATGTAAACTCTTGATTGATTGACTCAAAAAATGACAAAATTTGTTAACATTAATTGAGTAGATTAATATAATTGCCCTTTTACTTATCGTAATTTTAAATTTGGAAAAATTATGTGTTCAAAAGTAAAAAGCGAAAAAAATAAAAGGAGAAAGTTATAAGAAATAAAAAACCACTACCCTAAAAACGCGAGTTCGATAATAAATTTTGTTTTTAGCGCAGGGAATTTTTTTAAGAACAAGGAATAACTCAATAAAATTATTGAGGCTTATCTTCTGCGATAAGCCGCAGATAATTTTTTGAGTTATGACGATGGAATTATAAAAATTAACAAGCTAAAACAAATATTTAGTATCGAACTCGCGTTAAAAGTGTTAATAATGGCGTAAGCTAATTTTAAGCGCTGTTTTCATTTAATTTATAAGCAAAAGTTTTATTACCTAATCTATAAAATAAAGTATGGAGTTATTTAAGTGAGCTCACTAAAACTCAACGAATTATTATCGAATGTTTTCCAGAGGCGAAAGTTTACTAAGGATTTGATTAGTATCCATTCATTCTCATGAATTTATGATGACACTGAAGTAGGTACAAATTGAGTGAATGGATTCCTTTTGCTAAAATAAGCGTTAATTGTTGAAAATTAATAAATTTTAAATTTCCGTTCCAACTATAACTCATTTAATATTCAACGACTCTCAATTAAGTAATTTTGAAGAAAATTATTTTATTTTTACTCTGGAAAATGCGAAATATCAGTTATAGAACTAAATTCATAGTCCAAATCTCACGATTCTTGGAGTCATTTTTGATGCTTGTGACTTTGAATCCAAGTGATTCAAATAACTTTTTTGATCGTAAATTGTAAGTAAAAACGTTCTTAATCTTAAGCTCTGAATAAGATAACTCTCTGGCTCTTTCAATAATTAGCTTTACAACTCTTCTTCCTAAACCTTTGTTGCGATATTTTTTTTCACCAATTACAAGTGGTAAAGTGTCAGGAGTAAGTGTGACATCGCCAATAGGGTGCCAATGGTCGTTTTCTAAAATTTCTATGATATAAACTTCACCTTTATTTTGAAGATATTTATACATGTCGTGAAGAGTTTTTAGTTCATATGGTGTATCCGTTGCTTCTGAAAAGTATAATACCTCAGGGTCACTATACCAAGTTAATGAGTATTTCAAATCAGTTTCAAATTGAATAGGCCGCAACCTTAAATTTTCGTCATAGATTTCTTTCATTTGTGCCTCAAAAGAACATCTATAAAATGCGACGTCGGTAATCCTGAGCTTCGATATTCGGGTGGAATGATGATATAAAAACCATTTCTAACACGAATGATTTTTTTTTGTTTTACTAGTTTATGGATTGCATTGTAAAAAGATGATGAAGTCATTTCTAATGACTTCGTGGTTTCTGCTTTTGTACACCAATACTTACCTTGAGACTTTAATATCTCAAGGTATTCAGATAATCTTTGATGTTTTTCTGACTTTTCATTCATTTGTAAATTCTCACTAAAAAGGAAAGAATTTACAACTTTTAACATTCAAGCATAACCTTGGGCTAACAGGTAATAATTTATAACTCATTGATAATAAACAGTAAAGACGTCTTAAAACGATACGGATGCTGTGCGGGGTCTAGGTGGTTCATTTGATCTTCTTGTTGCCATCAATGAGTAGATTTTTAAACTAAGCTTTTAAGTCTTCAGAATAAAATTTATCTTTTAAGTTCCTCATTTTCTTTGCGCATTCGCTGGAGTTCTTCAGCCTCACTGAACGTGGTGATTGCGGGTTTACCAGAGGGTTAAATTTTAAATCCTCATTCAGATAAAATTAAAATAAAGTATTCATCTGAAAATTTACGAAAAGATAATTGACCAATGACTTTTGCTAAACTTCTCGGTTCGTATAGAATTTCCGAGGGATTATCTCAAGTGGATTTGGCAAAGAAATTGAAATTATCAAAAGGAAATATTTGTGACTTTGAGAAGGGGCGTAAAATTCCAAGCCCATCAAAAGCCGAAGAAATGGCAAAGATTCTAGGAGATATGCCAGCCTACTGGGTTAACGTTGCTTTGCAAGATCAATTATCAGCAGACTATTTTTGTATACGTATGTAAACTCTTGATTGCTAGTCTCAAAAAATGACAAATTTTGTTAACATTAATTGAGTAGATTAATATAATTGCCCTTTTTTCTTATCGTAACTTTAAATTAGGAAAAATTATGTGTTCAAAAGTAAAAAAGGCAATCAGCCACTATAAGTTAAAGCAGAACACATTGCTTGAACATCACAGAGATATTATCTCATGTAACCATTCTGTTAAAATAGAAGACCTCATTATTGAGGCCTTCTCATTGCGAATTTGATATAAGACTGACTCTAGTTTATATATTTGGTTATTATTCCAAAAGTATGAAAATCACAATTACCATTGGAGTTAGGGAGAGCTTCAAAGCGGAAAATAACTTCAATGTCTGTTTCATTAATGCGACCAGTGGCTTTAATTTCATTATTAATCTCATCATGACTGCAAAGATTGCCGAGATATCCTTCTGTATAAATAACAGTTGCTCCATTGAATTCTGAAATCAATTTTTGTCTCTCATCTTCGCTCAGAGGAATTGATGTATTCAAAAATAATTTGCTAAGTATAAATTGCTTCAATTCTCCAACCCAATAAGGTCCTAAAAATGCAGGACCTACAACTTTGTCTATTTGCAATTTCCCTATTTTCGAAAACACACCAAACATAGCAGCATTATCTATTCCACCGAACTCTAGGATTAAGTTGAGGAGTTGGTTGATTCGGATTATCACTACCTGTAGGTTTCTCAGGAGAAGGTGGAGGAATATCTTTTGTGCCACTTTGCTTCGAACCACAACCAAAAAGACAAATAAAAAATACAAAATAGAATATAAGTGCATTTTTCAATAACGGTATCATCATATTTTCCATCTCCAACTTAAATTTTCTTTGCTACCATTACATATTTTTTAACTCATTTCAAACTCTTCGATCGATTTATTTTAATTGAATGTTTCAATCACTAAATCTGATAAATAATTGACATAGTATTCTTTTTTTAGTGATTTGTTTCGCTTCGCAGAAAGAGTATAGTATGATGTATTTTTAAAGCTATCCAAATAAGGTTGGGAATAAGTTCAGTATATATTTTCATAATTTTTTATTCTCTGATAATTAAATTCTATATTTGATCGGAAAGAGATTTTTATTTTATAACTCTAAACTTAGTTAAGTTTTATTAACGCATATAAAAGTTTGTATTTTGAAATTAAAATCACATGTTAAATGTGAGATAATATTTTATTAACTATGAATTAAATATTATTTTGTATTTATAATTTAGTATTTAAATTTGGAGTTTAACTTTTGTGAGTCTATGTTTTAATTATTTGTTTATTCAAATATATTTTAATATTATAATTTTTTTTTGTAATTAATCATATTAAGTATGCTAGGAGGTAAATTTGAAATTTACTCAAAATAAAGTAATAGAAATTTCTGTGCTGTAAAAGGTGTAATCAAAGGACTCCTAAGAATATTTAAATGTAATAATAGACAAAATATAAATAGAAAAGCAGATTCCTTAGTCTAATATCATTTTAACTTTATTTACTTTTGGTCTGAAACTTCCATAATATTACTCCATCTTGTTATATAGTGACGACTTTTCAATTGAGAATGCATTTTCCAAAATGGCTCAAATCCACAGACAGCAAGTAGACATTCAGTATCGACGGCAAAAAATAAGTAATAATGTGGTACATCCTTTGCAAACAAAAATAGGAATCAGGAGAATCTATAAATGCAAATTCATATTCAAGGAAAACCGTTAGCAGTTTTACTCTTGACGAGTGTACATTTTTTTTTCGTTGAACCAATTTATGCGATTCAAGAGGGGCCAGTTATAACATGGAAATCCACAAGTTGTACAGCAACACCTATTACCTCTGGGCCAACACAAGGTCGTTCCAGTGTAGTCATCTTTCCTAATGGAAGAGAAATCACTGTAGTTGGTCATCAGCATGGATCTCGTCAAATACTAGCTCAATCGGATACTATCCTTTCAGGACAACTTGCTAAAATGTCTGACTTAGAGTTTGATCAATATCTCCGACTTATTCTTAATCAAAATAAAAATGAATCATCAAATATTGAACCAGTTTATGAACTTATTCTAAAACGAATAAATTCTGATACATCTTCAGTTCAGAGTCTAAAACCAAATTCAGTTAATATAACAAAAAAAAGTGGCACTGTACTAAGCCATGCAATAGAAGATTATTCCTTTTTAGTAAAAACATTTTCCTCAATTCAGTACTCTATGAAACCAATTGAATTTATTGGTCATGAATCAATTACCGACGAAACCCCCTTGATATTTACAAAAACTTTGAAATCTATTTCAGTCCTAGAAAAAGAGTTTAGGAAAAGAAAAAAACAGGGTCATTTATCAATGACTGATAAAGAATTCAAAGATACTATTCTGTCAGCTACCAATGCTAGCTTATTTTATTATTATGAAAAAAAAGACATGCAATCAGAAATTCCCATTCTAGGAATGGAGTCAAAGGAAATAATTGAAGAACAAAATATAAATCCAATCAATGAACCCTTACTGATCGCATTAGGTGCTGATCAATTATTAAATTTCCTAATAACTGGTGAAAGTAAAGCACAGGTCTCTTCAAAGATTTCCAATTTAGACCATGTATCTAAAAAGTTTTATATTGAATTAGCATTTTTATGGCTCGATGTAGTTACAATGAAAATTTCAACGATAGATGGGTTAAAATTGAGAATTCAAAATTTACCAAAAGTTCAATTCAATTATACTAATGAGGAAAATAATTTATTTAGAGCACTGGAAAAACATATAATAAATAATAATAAAAGAGAAAACGCTACAGCTATCAATCTAGCCAATCAACATCAAAGTGGAATCCACTTTGTTGGAATAAATCACCTTAATGGGATAGTAGATAATTTGGAACACATTTGTTCTCAAGAAGAGATTGATAAGTTTTTATAAAAATACAACGGATAAGAATAATTCTTCTAGTTTTAATTTATTTTCGATTCCAAAAAGAGTTGGTCGCAGCTACTATTTGATAGACCATATATACTTTTTTTTGAAAAGTGTTGAGAACTAACCACTTCGATTTTATTTTCTTTCATTGATATAAGTAGCCCCTTAAACCCAACAGTTTGTTTTGCAAATAAGATAGTTACTACTTGCAAAAAAAGTGCTGTTGGGATGCCGGTATAAACACTCATAATTTGTGTCATATCATAATTCTCGAACCAATTAAAATGATCCATAACATATCCAGATGTGTAAAAATATGAAAGGATAACTGGTGTCATTGTTATTTTTAGCCAGGATATTCTTTTTTTAAAATTCTCATTTTCATTTTTAATTTCTATTTTACTTTCTGTTGTTCCCAAAAACTTTATTGGTAAATTAGAAGTAGCGCCCCACACTGTAATTGACTTAGCTGTGCCTTCGGAAAACTCAGCTGATAAACCCGCAGCTCTTTGTGATACTTGTTCTTGAGTTCCACAAAATGTACTGCAGGCTTGTAATTAAATATGAAGGTTATCTGAAGTTCTAAATTTTAATACAGATATCATTTCTTTTAATTTTCCAAAAGCGCCATTTTTATCAAAACCTCCTACTTCTGCCAGAATAGTTTTGTTATTTATTAAATTTGTTCGGCCATGGGTACCTATCAGTAAAGTTTGTATTTTATCAGCATTTTGCAATCCTGATTTTCTAAGTAAATTCTCAAACCAAGCTAAAGTAAATTTTTTGCTATAACCATAAGGAATAAAAACTGCATAAGATTACTTTATTTTAATATTATTATCTTTTGATACCTTATTCGACCCTGTGAAAAGTTAGAGAATCCCTCTCTATCTAATTGTATTATTTATTATTTCATAAGTATTTTTGGATAAACCTGGCAAATTGAGTATTCTGTCCAATTCTGTCTTCATCAATATTTTACGTTTGGGTTCTAAACGGGGGTAGATATCAAAATAACTCGATAAGCGTGCAGCAGTTTGTGGATTTAATTTATCAACTTCAATCAATTGATTTGAAAACCACTTATATCCAACAGCCTCACCTTTCTCATCTACATAGTGAAACGCCCTATAATTATAAGATGCAAAACCACCAATAATCGATCGTACATTATTAGGATTTGTTAAATTAAAATATTCTTCTTTCATTAAGAAATCCAGTGACTCAATATAATTTATAAAATTTGTAAACTCACTAAAAGATGACTCCCAAATATAATATTTATTTAAAACCAAAGCATCATTCTTCCACTTCTCTTTAAACAATTGTCCAGCAAGAGTGCGCTCCTTAGATTCATTTGAGTTTAAAGCCTCAAAAGCTCCCCATTGTTGAGACATATTTTTTGCATTTTTAAAAATATCAAAAATAAAAGCAGTTGAATCAGGATCATATCCAATTATGTTTAATAAATTTCTTTTTAATTTACGAATAGATATGGAAGCATAAGTTAGATCTTCAATATCAGGCAATAAATTATATATCTTGTATATCTCTGATTTAAATTCTTTTATGATGTACAAACTTAATTCATTATAAACATCAATAAGTACCAATGGACTAACTACATCAATGGATTGCAGAACATACTTAATATTTGGAAAAGATAATAGCTTTGATTTATAGGCAAAGTTATTTTTTGTTAGGTAATGTTTATTAGAATCTAATGTTTTTAAAACTTGTGCAAAAATAGTTTTATAAACTTTTCCAATAACAGAAAAATCTAATTTTGATTTATTGCTTGGGTTGAGGACTAGTTTTTTATAAGAATCTAAAATACTATTTAATATTATTTTTTGAAAAGCTTCCCACCTATTGAATCCATCATCATCGTACTGAGATAAGAGCAATAACTCATCTGTATTTTCTACTCCTTTTAAATTTACTGGTGCAGAAAAATGACGCAATAAAGAGGGTATTGGTTTTGAACTAATACTTGTAATTTCTAAAGCTTGCTCTTTTGATTGTAATACAATTATTCCTTCATGGTTTGATTTTAAATGAAAATTTGAAAATGAAGATTTGAAATTATTTTCATTGAAAGTGAACTTTAAGGCACTCATGTCTAGTTTATGCCCCTGATTATCATAAAAAGCACATCGAATGGGAATCAGTAATGGTTCCTTAATATCTTGATCATGAGTTGTGTTTGTATGTTGAGTGAGTTTCATTTTATATGTTTTAGAATCTTCATTAAACTCTTCATCAACTACAATTTCAGGGGTTCCTGATTGAGAATACCATTTTCGAAAATGAGTTAAGTCAACATTTGAGGTTTTTTCAAATGAAGAGACAAAGTTTTCTATAGTAACGGCTTGTCCATCAAAATGTTCGAAATAATAATCCATACCTTTACGAAATTGCTCTTTACCAAGCAAGATACTGATCATACGAATAACTTCAGCACCTTTTTCATATATTGTAGTCGAAAAAAAATTATCAACAGAATAACATGATTCAGGACGGACAGGATGTGCATTTGGTCCAGCATCTTCTGCAAACTGAGCGCTTCGCAACCGCTGGATATCATCAATTCTTTTTACCGAAGCCGAGGTTTGATCTTCAGTGTACTGCTGATCACGAAATACAGTGAGACCCTCTTTGAGACTTAAATGAAACCAATCTCTAAGAGTAATTCGATTTCCAGTCCAATTATGAAAATATTCATGGGCTATAACAGAGTCTACATCTTCGTAATCATCATCAGTAGCAGTTTCTGGGCTTGCCATAATAAATTTAGAATTAAAAATATTTAACCCTTTGTTTTCCATAGCTCCGGCATTAAAATCATCTACAGATAAAATCATATAACGATCTAAATCATATTCTCGTCCGTAATGTTCCTCGTCCCAACGCATAGATTTTTTAAGGCAATTAAGAGCAAAACGAGCACGATCTTGAGTTCCATGGGGGCTGTAAAGTTCCAATAAAATTTTACGATTTGTATGAGTTGTAAATTCATCACGGATACAGCCATAATCTCCAGCAACAAGTGCAAACAAATAACAAGGTTTTCTAAACGGATCTTCCCAAATAACTTGGTGGCGACCATCTCCGAGGTCTTTTTTCGTAACTTGATTTCCATTTGACAATAGAATTGGAAATTTAGATTTATCAGCATTTATTGTACATTTAAAAATACTCATTACATCAGGTCGATCAATAAAATAAGTAATTTTTCGAAAACCCTCAGGCTCACATTGAGTGCAAAACCCAGTCCCTGATTTATATAATCCTTCAAGAGAGGTATTCTCATTTGGATGAATTTCGGTAATTATTTCTAGAGAAATTTGATTTTCTGAATTTTTAAATTTATTAATAAACTCAGATTTTATAGTTAAGTATTCGTCATTAAGTTTGTATTCATTAGGGAATAAAACTTGATTGTTAATTTTAAGATTTAAAAGTCGAAGGTTCACACCATTTAATATTAAATCTGATGTTCCAAGACATTCTATTTGCATTGTGTTTTCAACTTGGGTTTGATTTTCATAAATATTAAAAACCAAATCTGTAGTTAGAATATTAAACAAAGGTTTTAAATAATCTTTTAAATAGACTTTTTGGCGCTGACTTGCTTGAATCACTTTTTTTCTCCAGAATATTGCAATATTTTACTATTAAATTAAAGTTTTATATGAAGCCATTATTTTTTTTAAAATGCAAACTTTAGTTAGCGTTTTAGATTTTTCTTTACAGAATAGACTATATAAATTAAAGCTCAAAATGCATGAAGAATAAATTAAGTTTTGATGAATTTTATTACAACATATATCAAGAGCGTTGGAATCAGTTAAAAGATGCTCTATTATCAAATACACATGTGCAAATTTCCTATATAAATAATTTTGCTGATTCTCAAAAATATTTAAATCATACTGACCAAATTAATGATTTATTACCAAATTGTATATTAAGTAAACCTCAAGAAGAAATTCCAAGATCACCAAATGGACTACTTGATTATTATATTTTAGACCCTGCTTCAGTTATATGTGCAGAAATGCTAATGGTAAAGCCTGGCCATAAGGTCTTAGATGTGTGCGCCGCTCCTGGTGGTAAATCTCTAATATTAATCCAAAGGCTATTGTCATCTGAGAATTCAGATTCAGAAATTATCTTAAATGAACTCAGTAAACCAAGAAGAGAACGACTTATAAAAGTCATCCAGCAATACATTCCTAAAGAAGTACGAAGTAATCTATGGGTAAAAGGACAAGAAGGGGCATTGTTTTGCTTTAAAAATCAAAATAAATTTGACTGTATTTTATTAGACGCCCCTTGTTCAGGCGAAAAACACCTCCTCGCCAATAAAAAAGAACTCGAAAACTGGTTACCTAAACGGTCAGAAAAACTGGCTCAACAACAATATTCACTTTTATCAGGAGCTCTTCTTGCACTTAAGCAAGGCGGTGAAATGATATATTCCACATGTTCTATTTCAAATTTAGAGAATGATCTTGTGATTGAAAAATTAAAAAAGAAAAAAGCTGATCAATTTGATACTGCAAACAAAGATGACCTTTACAAAATACTTCAAAATTTTTTAACTCAATCTCAAATTTCAGACTGGGTTGAGTTTACTAAATATGGAATTCAATTTCTCCCCGACAAATGTAATTTTGGGCCATTGTACATATCTAAGTTATATAAGAAACATGATTAAGTCTGATCGCTTACAGGATTTGATCAGACACAACAAATTAAGTGTTTTTTGAATTATTTTCCATAATATGAATCTAAAAAATTTAAAACTGGAATTAAATTTTGTTCTTCCAGAACCAAGAGATCAATTCCATATACACGTCTAGTAAAGCCATCAATAACCTCAACTGCTTCACTATCCTCCACACCAATAAATCTAAAAAATCCCGGCCAATCAGGAACATTTTTTTTAAATTGTGAATCAATATAATATTCTAATTCAAAAGCATACCTCTCTGAGATTAGATCATATAGATCTGCCTCAATATGAAGTTTGTCATTTTTGAATAAAAAATAATTCTCGATTTTATTATGGGTATATCGCTTTTTTATTTCTTTTAAAATAGCCTTTCTATCAAATGAAAGTCCCTGATCAAAAGCAGCATGACTTAACTCATGAAATAATAGTACTATTGAATTACTCTCAATTGAATGGGGAGTATCCATTAAAAAAATATTGTGATCTCTATCAAACAGTGGGTTCTCATTTAAGTTTCGAACTGTATCATTTAATTTTTTTAAATCAGAAGTTTCACTTCTTACAATTTCAAAATCTAAATGCCCTTGTTTATTAAAAGCGGCAACACCAGAATTTAATTGAAAAATTTTTTTATATTGAGAATTTAAATTTAGTACTTTAGTATCTGCTTGTAGCAACGAAACTCTTAAAATATTATGAAGTAAATTTTGCATCTTATAATCAATTTTTAAATTAGTACCAATAGGAAATAAAATTTCCCAAAGGTAATCGCGTGTTTTAGGCAGTTCATTTAGTTTATGATAAATAATTTTTCTTTCGCTATCGCTCAGAAGTTTACCATAGACATTAAAATTTAAACTAAATATTAATAATAGTGTATATATAAATAATTTCATTATTATAATATATATTAAAATACAAAAATTTAAACTGTTACTTCTTTGACAGTATTATACTTTTTATAATTTGAGTTCATTTTAAATATAAATAGTAGCAGGCGGGAAATATATTAATCATTTTCAAATTCTTTTACAAAAGAATCAATTTGCTGTTGCCATTCATTATCATCAACCTTAGGCACTTCATGTCGATCTAATGTAAACCGAATCATTCTAACAAATTTTTTACCTAATTTTGAATTTACTGCATGGATTATGTCTTCTCTCATAAATAGTAAATGATGCATCCAAGTTGAATTTTGTGTCCAGACATAAAGAACACCATTATCATAGCCCACCGGTAAAGTCTTTTGAGCAATAGCATCACCCACAATTTCTCGCCAGTGATACCAAAGCTTCCACCGTAAAAACTGATCTGAAAGTGGATTATCTTGTTTTTCTAAAATTTTATGCAAAATTGAAGACAGGTTGGTTAACTTTCCAGATCTCTTTTTATGAAATTTTGCACTCATAATCATTTTGCCTTCTCGTTGAAATGAACAAAAACTATGTTAAAACAATTTAAATTAAATTACATCTAGAGAAAAACGTCTAACCAGATGCACCGTTAATTAATACATGCAAGTCAAAAAACTACTTTCCAAGGTTGTGAATTAATAATACAAGCAGCATTGCATGAAAATATAAAATGGAGTGTCAAAAATGGATGTTTATGTCGTTGGTGCAGGGTTAGCAGGAAGTGAATGTGCCCTACAACTTGCTCAATATGGATTTTCAGTTCATCTCTATGAAATGAAACTTGCAAATATATTTTCACCAGCTCATAAAATACCTGATTTTGCTGAGTTGATTTGCTCTAACTCTTTGGGCTCAACTTCAGAATTTTCTCCTGCAGGTGAGCTTAAAATAGAAGCTCAAATGATGAACTCATATATACTTAAAGCGGCTCAATTAAGCCAAGTTCCAGCAGGTCAAGCATTAGGTGTTGACCGAATTCTATTGTCTCAAAAAATTACCAATTGGATCACACAACATCCAAATATTACTATTCACAAAGAACTTGTTGAAGACATTGAAGATTTACCTCGACCCTTGGTCATAGCCACTGGTCCACTAACACACGACAAGTTAGCATATTCAATTCAAAATCATTTCAAAAATATTTATCATCATGACTTTTTATATTTCTTTGATGCCATTGCACCAATCATTTCTGCTGACTCAATTGATACGAGTATTGCTTGGCGGGCTGATCGTTATGATAAAGGTGATGCAGATTATCTTAATTGCCCTATGAGTAAGGAACAATATTTTAAATTTATCACTGCAATTAAAAATGCACGCAAAATTGAACCTAAAGATTTTGAGATCACACCTTTTTTTGAAGGTTGCATGCCTATAGAAGCAATGCTTGCACGAGGTGATCAAACTTTAAGATTTGGACCGATGAAACCAGTAGGATTAACTGACCCAAGAACTGGTAAACCACCCTACGCTATTGTTCAATTACGACAAGAAAACAAAGAAGGTACAGCATATAATATCGTTGGCTTTCAAACACGAATGGCCTACGGAGATCAAAAAGAAGTTTTTAAAATGATTCCTGGTTTAGAAAATGCCGAGTTTTTAAAACTAGGAAGCATGCATAGAAATTTATTTATTAATACTCCATTATTACTAAATAAAGATCTCAGTTCAAAGAATGATGATGAACTTTATTTTGCAGGACAAATTACTGGCGTTGAAGGATATTTTGAATCAACAACAATGGGTTTGTTGGTTGCACATTTTATTCAATTTAAATTTGGTCACAAAACAAAAAATAAAAAATTAGCATTGAATAATATTGATTTGAATAATTTTCTGTTTGAAACAAATCTTAAATATCCTCCACGCGAATCGGCAATTGGTTCCTTGTTGAACTCAATTACCGATGAACACAAGATAAATCATTTTCAACCAACAAATATTAATATGGGTTCGTTCCCAATTCTTGAAGAAGAAAAAATAAAACCTATTTTATCAGATACTTTAGAGAATTCTTCAATTTCTGATAATAATTTAAAAACAGAAGATAAATCATTAAATTCCTCTCACAAAAAATACAAAAATCGCAATAGAACACGAGAGCTAGATAAAGCTGAAAAGAAAAAGCAGCAAATAAGAAATGCAAATAAAGCTTTTACAAATTGGCTTGTTCATAAAAATGGTTCAACCTCAAATTTAGATTTATATGGTGAGCAATTTAAAGAATTGTAATTTAATCCTATTCAAATCAATTAACCAAAAAATAACGTTTCCTTTAATTTATAAAATTAAATTTATTAGATAATAAAATAATATAAAAATTAGTTTATATTTTCACAATTTTGAAAGTACCAGTCTCCTAAATATAATCCCGATATACCTAAATTTAAATTTTCGTTTCTAAAAAATGAAATTTTTAAACCCGTTCCTTCACGTCGTAAATAATAACCTGGTTTAATATTGATTTTTCCGACCATATAATCAGGTATAGATCGATTTGGGTAAATCACATATGAATCTCCTTCAACTTTAAGCTCAGGTACTTTTTGATTTTCAGAAGCTTGAGGGGCATCAAAAACTATATAAATTCGATCTGGACCTATCGTTGGATTAAAATATCTCATATTTTTTTCACCCACATATTTGTTTCTGTCTAATCCCTGTAAGATATATTCAAAATCTAATAATTTGTTTATATATTTTACTATTTCTTTATTCGATATAAGCATTAAGTATGTACTGTGTTTTTCGTATTTAAATTCTGTAGCTGTGAATGCCCCACCATCACAACTTAAAACTAGTTTTTCAACGTATTGTGCGTTTGCTATAAACCCAAAAAAAATACTGATAAATATTTTTATAAAAATTACTTTTTTCATTTAAATTCCTCATTTTATTTTTATTACATCCACAATTGAATGTGCAAACCTAGTAGCAATATTTTATTTAAATTAAAACTTCAAAAAAATTAATTTATATGTTAGAATAACTTACATATGATTAATCCATTTCATCTTAAATATTTTTATGATTCATGCCAATTCTCCAGCATAAGTAGGGCTGCAGAACTAAATAGAGTTTCGCACTCAGCAGTTAGCCAATCAATTAAAGCCATAGAAATAAGTATGGGGGTTTCTTTATTACAACACAGTAAAAGACGCTTTGTTCTCACTTCAGAAGGTGAATTATTGTTTCAAGAAGCGATTAAAATTTTTGAAGCTTTTGAAAATTTAACAGAGTCTATAAATTCTAAAAAAAATTTAGAATCCTTATTCGGAACATTAAAAATTGGTTTTTCACAAAGTATTGCTCATGCTTTACTTATGAGTAAAATAGTAAATTTTTGCAATCAGAATTCCAATGTACATCCTCAAATATCTATTGGTAACTCGAATTCACTAGAATCATTAATTGACTCTCGCAAAATTGAAATTGGATTTGGAATCGAAGATGGAAGTTTTGCAAAGTTCGAACGTCAATGTATTTATAAAGGCAACTTCATATTAGCTTCTTCCCAACCTTTCAAAAATAAAGAAACCTTTTTAGTTGGTGATAAAGGTAGTGAGGTACATACTTTACGAAAATATTTAAAAAAACAAATCCCTAATGCTAAATTTTATGAAATTCAAAGTTGGTTAATTATGAGCAAATTAGCTGAGGAAGGATTAGGAGTAGCCTTAATACCTGATTTTTTTTTAGAAGATAAAAAGTCAAAATTAATTATTAGATATCCGAATATAAAACTACCAAATTATGAACTAAATGCCTATTTTCGTTCTAAAGATAATTTAACTTCAGTTGCAAACAAATTTTTAACGCTTTTTAAAATTAATAATTCATAACAATTGCTTTTGCTTGCATAAAAGTAAAAAAGAAAACGGCGTTTGGATCTGTTCTTACAGCTAATAATTCTTTGACTGCTCCATCGGCAATTTCTTCAGTAATATATTTTGACTCTATCAAGTTTTCTCGCGCACTCAAAAGTAAGTTGTTCCAAAATTCAATTACCTCTCTACGTTTTTCAGGTTGGCGGTTATCTAAAAACCACGGTAAAATTGTAGTTTGAATACTTTTGAACCCAACTTGTGTCAGTAAATTACCAAGTTTTGCTCCAATAAAAGGGTCACCCCCATGATCATATTGATAATCATTAAAAGCCATCCAGTATTTCCATAAATTTGGCGAATAGGGATCTAAAAAGAAACTATGATTCATGACTTCTGTAACATAAACAACCGCTCCAGGTTTTAAGACTCGTCTCACCTCAGATAAGACCTGAGTTGGATTTGGGACATGCTCAAGCACAAAACATAAAAAAGCTCCATCAAATTGGTTAGAACCAAACTCCATTTGTTGGGCATTCATTTTTTTTAATTCATACCTCTCATTGAGATGAGGCTGTTGTGCTAAATGTTTTTTTGCAGCATCCAATTGAGTTTCATTTAAATCAATACCCGTAAGATGGATTTTAGGAAATCTACGAAGTAAAATTTCAGATTGAGCACCTACTCCACATCCAACTTCTAAAATATTTTTCGCATCATTAAAATTAACATCACGATATACTGTTTGCTCTGCAAACTCTGCCTGCTCTCTTAGACGTTGTTGTTCTTGGGGAGTAAAGCCATGAAGATATTTAACATCCTTAGAAGTTTTAGAATGGGTCATTTAATCCTCCTTGCTTTAGTTTTTTTCTTATTCAAGAGCTAGTCAATAAATAATTAATATTTGAGTTCATATGAATTGGTTTTTATAATCAACCATAGATATTTATAAATAAGTTATACATTAGGTCATCAGCAAAGTGATTTACCCTGATGTATTTTATACGACTAGAGGACTTTAATATGAAACCTTACAACGCTCCTGATTTTATGCAAATAGATTCTTTATTATCTTCTGAAGAAAAAATGATACGAGATACTGTTCGTGATTTTGTCTCAAAAGAAATAATTCCAATAATTGATGAATGTTTTATGAAAGATGAATTTCCAAAACATTTAATTCCGGAAATTGCAAAACTTGGCATGTTTGGTTCAACTATTCAAGGTTATGAATGTGCAGGACTAAGTTACACAAGCTATGGTTTAATCATGCAAGAACTAGAGCGTGGAGATAGCGGACTAAGATCATTTGTGAGCGTCCAAGGAGCTCTATGTATGCACCCCATTGCAACTTTTGGCACCGAAGAACAAAAGAAAAAATATCTCCCTCCAATGGCCAGAGGAGAAAAAATAGGTTGCTTTGGATTAACAGAACCTGATTTTGGATCAAACCCAGGAGGTATGATCACTAAAGCAAATAAAGTAGGAAATGAATATATAATAAATGGTAATAAAATGTGGATCACAAATGGCGGAATTGCTGATCTTGCAATTGTTTGGGCAAAAGTACCAGAAGAAAATAATAAGATACACGGCTTTATTGTAGACAAAGGCACCAAAGGTTTTACAACAAGAGATATTCATAAAAAATTCTCACTACGTGCAAGTATTACATCTGAATTAATTTTTGAAGACTGTAAAATACCTGCATCACAAAAATTGAATGTCACAGGACTCAAAGGTCCATTCTCTTGTTTAAATCATGCACGATATGGCATTTCTTGGGGCGCTGTAGGGGCAGCAATGGCTTGCTATGATGAAGCACTTAATTATTCAAAAACTAGAATTCAATTCGACAAACCCATCGCAGGTTTTCAATTGGTTCAAGCAAAACTTGTCGAAATGTTTACGAACATAACAAAAGATCAATTACTATCCTTACAATTGGGACGACTAAAGGATGCAGGACAAGCAACTCCACAACATATTTCTATGGCAAAAATGAATAACGTATCTAATGCATTAAAAGCCGCTCGCGTAACTCGTGATATATTAGGTGCTTCTGGTATCACTCATGAATATCAATGTGGCCGCCATATGATGAACCTTGAATCTGTAAATACTTATGAAGGAACTGAAGATATTCACCGTTTAATATTAGGCGAATACATTACGGGAATTCCTGCTTATCGATAACATTAAATTACCTCTCAACTTAAGACTAAATCGAATTTAAAATACGATTAATTAGATTGGCTCATTAACCAATGCAGATATTTTCTTATCACCTTAAATTTAATTTAAATTATTTAAGTATTTAATTTTCCTGAATTTAAAACTATCGAGCCAAACTTGTTAGAATATATTTGTGTTTGTTTTTTTTAATTCTATTAGTTTTGTACATGTGAGTTAACAAATTACAAACAAAAACTATAAGGAGTTTTTTATGATAAAAATATTTAAAAAGTTAATGTTAGTTGCTCTACTTAGTACAGCTTTAATAAGCCAATCACAAGCTTATTTGGTGGTTTCAATTTTGACATTTAGTGATAAATTAGTTCCCAGATATTCTGAACATGATAAAAAAACCTGTGCTATGTTTTTTATGTTTTGCCTACCATACGTAGTTTTGAGCACTGAAGGTAATATAGGAACAGCTTATGCGCTAAATTTTAAAGCATTAAATAGTGAAGCAATTAGAGACTGGCTTCTTAATGATCCAAACTATAGTACAAAAAGCGAACAAATTCTTAGTGATATAGAAGCTCTAAAGGCATCTGAGCAAGTATTAGTTCTAGAATCAATTGATACAAAACAAACTTTAGCAAAAGGTTTAGTAGCTATAAACCCTCAACTAGCAGCTGACGGTAATATAACTACTGCTGCTTTTGCTGATTTATTGGGTATGAATAAATAAAAATTATATTTATTAATATTAACAACTTGTGGAACTACATTTTATGACTACATTAATTGGATTCAATAAAAGTAATATTACTAATATATCTCAATTAAAAAAAATAAAATTTAATTTTATTAATAGCCTAAGTAGCCCTTTTGAGAAACTTCAAAAGGGCTTACTTTTAATGATTTCCAAAATATCGAAATTATCTTTTTTTACTATATTTTTTTTTATTTTAGTAATATCCACATTTGTTATTTCAAATGCCAATGCAGATATTAATTATACCAAGCAATCAACATGTGTTTTAAGTTTTTTACCTGATGATGACTTATTCAACTTAAAAATAAAAGAATCACTTCAACAAGAATTAACTTCTAATAATTCAGAAAATATTATTTTTAAAACTGAAGCACAGCCAAAAGATTTAGCTTGGTGTGCAAAACAAAATGTTTCTGAAATTACGATTGTAGCCCACTCTTCTCCAAATGAACTTAACTCAGAATGGATCAACTTAGTTTATTATACGAAATATGGAAATTATCCATTCACAGAAAATATGTTTAATGAATTTTTAAAAATTGCCCTTTCAAATAAATCTACTAATTTTCCTTTAAGGCAAATAAGATGGGTCGTATGTGAACCTCATAAAATATTTGAAAGATATAATTTAGAAAAAAAATTAAAAGAATTAAATATTAAATCTATTTTGACCCCAACCCCAATTATAAGTTACTTTTTATTTGGTATAAAGGAAGTAACACCATTAAACCCTACTCAAGTCAGAGAAAGTTTTCAATTTAATAACGAGTCAGAAATGAATGATGAGGAACAATTTTTTGGGTATATACATGCTAAGACTTTTTTACTCTACCGAACGGCAAGTGGAGAAATTCTAAGAGGCAAATATACTATTGATCTAAATGGTATTGCGTTTGGATTAGAAGAAAAATGGAAAATGATATGGTTCAAATATTCTGATGTCAAAAATCTAAAGATAGGTGAAACAAAAAGCATTGATGTCCCTACTCTTGATTTCTCGATAAGTTTACTCATTTTAGGATCTGAAATAAACCTATTTGGTAAAGAGCTGTTTGAATCACCACTAGAGCATTATGACCCTAACTCATTTGGGTCTTCACTTGGAGTTTATAATCATATTTCGATTACTCGAAATTATTAAATAAGAAATAATTTAAATTTAAAGCATATTTGTACTTTTACTTTAAGATGGCAAATTTAATTACTATTTCTTACAACAATACTTTACTAAATTGTGCTTCAAGAAGAAATAGCTTTTGCTTATTAGGTCCACTTTTCTGCTCAACTTGAAGAGGTAATTGTAATGTATTTTCATTTGTAAAAACGAACCAAGGTATGGGCTGTTCTTCATTTACAGGAAGCACTACTAAATCTGCATGTGGTTCAAATTGATAAGTCCATTTAAAACCCTCAACTTTAACATTATTGATTTTTACTATACCTTGAATCCACCACTCGTGCTCTGTCGATGTGCGAATCATTTCTTTAGGCTTTGCAAATGGCCCTTCAAAAGTAATTTTATAATTTCTAATAAATTTATCAATTGATACCTTTAAATCTTCTGTTAAATCATCATCATTTCCAGCTACGAGCTGATGACACGAAAATATTTTAGGGTTTTTTCTATAACAAGAAAATCCATTTTGAGTTAATTCTTTTTTGCGATTTTGTCCATCAACAGAATTCCATTCACCTGTCTCCCAATTATGAATTTCAACGACTTTTAATGAATTAGCCCATACAAATTTGCCTTCAATAGTTTGCGGTTCATGGGCATATAAACTCCCAGAAATTAATGAAAGAAGACAAAAAACTACTTGTTTTTGTAATTTGGTAAAATTTAAAGAAATCTTCATAAATTACTCCTTAAAATAAATTGAAACTTAACTTAACTTTATTTTAATTGATTTGGGTCAAATTAAAGTCTGATACTTTAGTGTCTTCCAGTTTAATTTTAAAACTGTTTTTCATAAAGATCGACCGTCAATAGTAATATTGAAATATAATAAGAGGGTGAATGCATCATATTTATTTACAATAATTTAGTTTCATTTATTGACTTCAATTAATTACCTAGATAGATTTTTTCACCGGAATCGGTAATGGATATTCAACGAAGTATTGGTGCTGATATTATGATGGCTTTTGACGAATGTCCACCCGGTGGAAGCGATCATTCATATGCAAAAAAAAGTATGGAGTTGACACAT